>OCTX012290231.1_pt1 | contig 123734 bp, 196 predicted proteins | sample 1539691 | NCBI WGS metagenome assembly OCTX01 (sample SAMN02144231, study PRJEB22623) | gut metagenome | biome: sheep rumen | host: Ovis aries | place: New Zealand
ACAAATGGAAGGAATAAATATGGAAGAGAAATTAAATGAAGTATATAATTGTCTAAAAGTGATGGATATGATGTTATATAAACATGCTTACGAACCAAAAGCAGTAGTTGGTTTTCAATCTACTGAAGATATGGCTAAATATTATCGACAGTTTCTTCAAGTAATTCTTCCAGAAGAATATAGGTATAATAAAGAAGAATGACACTATGGCGGAATGGTAACGCACCAGATTGCTAATCTGCGGTTACTTGAAAGGGTATGCACGTTCGAGCCGTGCTAGTGTCGCTGATGCGGTGGTGGAATAGGTAGACATAGGCTTGGTAAGGCATGGAGGTAAGGAGATCGAATGATCGTTGGGTGAATGGCATTTAGTTGCCATGGAGCCGTGCCATGTGAGGTGCAAATCCTCGCCCGCATTTATAGTCCCTTAGCGTAATGGGAGCGCGGTGGACTTTGACTCCATATGTGTTGGTCCGATTCCAACAGGGACTGCTTTAAGGAGAATAAATATGAAACGACATAAATTACATAGTGATGAACTAAATTGGAGTATTTTGTTTTGTAAAACAAGTAGTAGACATTTTTTATGTCATTAGAGATGGAAAGTAAGAAAAAAGAACGATAAACGTAGAAAAAAATTATTTCAATACGCTATTAAACGTTGGGGTGGATTACCACTTATTCCAGAATATGAGGTATTAAATGAGACAGCTAATAATTGCACGAAAAGATTTAAATATGAGTCCTGGTAAACTAGCAGCGCAGGTTGCTCATGCAAGTTGGGCTTTTATGTCTCAAAAAATTCGTAATAATGGCAAACAACTGCTGCTTAACACAGATTATTTAGTTCCTATTACTATTCAAAAACACATCTATGAAGATTGGTTTTGTGATGTTTTTACTAAAACAATATGTGAAGCAAAAAATAAAAATCAACTACTTAAAGCCAAGACTATAGCCGAAGAACTTGGTATGATTGAAGGCGAAGATTTTTTTCTAATTAAGGATGCTTGTAATACTGAGTTAATGCCAGAAGAAGTAGATGAAAATGGAATTGGTCGTACATTAACATGTATTGGCTTCCGTCCATTAGATGATGAAACTGCTTGGAAAATTTCAAAAAAATTTCAACTTTATAAGTAATTTAATATTTGACTTTTTGCAGAATTTCTGTTATAATAATTATGTTGAAAGAAACAAAAGACAATTAAATAGAGGATACTCAATTCAGTAAATACGAACCCAGTGAAGAAGTACTAACCATACTGCTGGGGACGCTCAGATAACTGCCAACATGATATAAACGATAGTTTATTAAGACACTGGCCGCTCAAGAGGCAACGAATGAGCGATAAAACCAAAGGTAAAAGTTAAGAGTGGGCGCCTTTATATTTGCTATAAAAAGTCCGTTTCCTTACCGTAACGTAATAGACAGACAAGCGTTAAAAGCGTAGTCCGAATCCAGATAAGGTATAAGTTGGTACCTTATGCAAACTCTGGAAATACCACCAAGTTATGAATGTCGTTGTTGAAGGAGAGAAATCTCCTATAAGTAAGGTTTCGCGGGAGTAGTAGCCCAAATCAACGAAGAATGAACATAATAAATAAGAGATTTATTGAAAAAGTTCTGAATGGTTCATGCGGCGTAAGCCGTGGGTGAGGCTTGCAGGTAGTCATTCCTGCTGTGTTTAGGCGTGAAAGCGCGGATCAAAGAAGTTATAGGGTAGCTCCCTATGGCTCAGACTTTGGTTCACACATGACTGAAAATTATAGAAGAGTATAAAGGTATGGCGAAGGCTGCGATATTTATTGAATTGAGTATCTTTTATTATGGAGGATATTATGGATAAGGATAAGACTCCAATTTATGAGATTTATGTAATGGAATTGCCTTGGCAATTGGATGAAAAGAAATTTCCTACTTGTGGCAGTAGAGAACGAGTTGGATTTTATTATGACAAAGAGGATGCTATTCGCGCTGTAGAAGAGAATTGGTGTGACCTTCAAGACCATTATGCTCAGGCCGCAGAAATTCGTAAAGTACAACCTGGTCTTTATCCGTTATCTTCTCATTCTGAATATTGGTATTATTTGTGGAATCAGCAAGAAAACCGATTTGAAGTGGCGAAAAAGCCTAAATTTGAAGGATGGGATTATTAAAATATGAGTTTTGATGTAAATGCTGATATACAGCAAGCACGAGAAGATGCTAAACGATTAAAGTCCAAGGCTTATAAAGATGATAATAATAAACTACTAATATGGTGCCCTGGTTGTATGGAACGTATTTATCAACAAATTTCTAAGTGTCCAAAATGCGGACATGAATTTAATTGGAATAAATGAGGAGTTCTAAATGAGATTATATACATCATACTTTGCTCAAATACGAAAATTTCCTACTAATCTCGTAGGTCTTTCAACGGCTGTATGGAACCCGCGCTGGCGGCCAATGGGTAAAGATGCACGCGGAGTAATATGTGTAGATTGTCCTCCATTTAAGCCTGGACATTCTTGCTCTGGATTGTGTAATGGTAAGTGTAATCCCAAACATCCAAATGATTGTGAGTTTCTTAAAGCATATAAAGCTCAACTAGATAAACTTAATGTTCATAGTATACAAGAAAGTCTTGGCAAACTCGCCACTCAGATTGCACGAGATGAAAAATTACAAGATATAGACTTTGCGTTTTTAGTCTATGAAACCCCTACAAACCCCTGTTCTGAACGAGTTGCAATTCAGCAATATTTCAAAGAACATGGAATTAAATGTGAAGAATGGAATCCAGATATTTGACTTTATCTAAATTTTCTTGTATAATATAATTACAGAAAGGAGAGATAGAGATGCGTAAATATAGTATGAAATCTCATAAGCGTAGGAATCATCAGCGATGGTTTAATCAGTATGTACGTTATATCAATAAGACCATGGAAGAAGATGACCTTTGGCTTGGGCGTTTCTATGTAACCCAAGAAGCCACTTGTATGGAATGGTTTGAAGATGGAAGTGGTGGCTTGATGCGTGCATTGCTAGTTATGCACGATCGCAAAACTGGAAGATGCTGCTATAAGAGTTATGATGGTCTTGATATGGATTGGAGATTTTGGCAGGATTTTAATCAGTTTATTATTGAAGATTGTAAAGTTTGGGAAGAAGTTCCAGATATACGTGTAAATCGCATCGACTATCGAAAGGAGAAGAAATAATGTTTTATAAGTATACTGTTGGTTGGTATGATTCTAATGCAGATGAAGAGAAGCATGAAGAAGGCGTTGTTTTCGCGCGAGATTGGAATCAGGCGTCCGACCATGTAGTTGAAAGTTATGGCCATGATAATGTATTTGATTTGTATCTGAAGGAGTTGCCTTCAGAAGATGAAGATTATTGTCTTTCCAAGGAAGATATTGATTATGCTTTCAAGGAAGATTGATAATATTGGAAACTCCATACGAGGATAGGAGGCCCACCGGAGAAGTACCCGTGCAATCCGTCCACAAGCGCTTTTGCGTGATAAAATAAGTGTCGGTGTAGGTCGCAGTAATGCATAAATGAACCTTACGGATTAAGGTGAGTGACCAGGGACATCAGCATATAAGTGACAGCAAGCACTCCTTTGACTTATATGTTTGCCCGAAGACTAGACTATGCTGAAAGGTCGCAGGCATGTGGAAGTATGGAACGGCATCCAAGTTAGATGCACACGAGAATTGGGTTAGAGGATGCCAATTTGAGTACGCGGCCAGCTCGTTAAATCGGCCTCAGAGGTACCAGTCACTCTGTATAATAACGACTGTGTATCATAGGTGTGATGGCGGCGGCACCTAAAATCGCCACCGTGCGGCGCCAGTGGGATAATGCATTAAGCAAAAGTTGCCCCTTAAGACTGGCAATTTACTTCGGGACAGCATTTGCTGTCCCACTTTTTTATTTGACTTTTAATTAAAATTAATGTATAATTTTTATGTAAGAAAGAGAGGTATTTAAAAATGGATTTAGATATTTATACTAGTGAAATGAGTAAGTCCGTATGGGATAAGGCTTTCTTTATGGATAAGATTCCTGGAGTAAAGTGTGTAATTGATTTTGGTTGTGCTGATGGCGCAATGATTCGCTATCTTTCTCCTCTATTCCCGGATATTATGTTTGTTGGATATGATATTTCAAAGGAACTATTAGACCGCGCACGTAAAACTGCTCCATTTTTTTCTAATAATATTTATTTTGGAGATACTCCTCCTCTATCCGGAATAGCGCAGCTTATACAGTATGTACACGATTTATTTGATCCTGATGAGATTTGTATAAATTTTTCTTCTGTATTGCATGAAGTGTTTTCTTCTACTGGTGGAGGTACAGAAATCAGCCGCTTAGTCACTGAATTACAGCCAAAATTCATTACAATTCGTGATATGTATTGTGATGATCCTGTTAATTTTACACTTAGCGGTGTTGAAATTGCTCCAATACTTGATGCAATAATTCGTACCTATGGCGCACAAATGGGAGATAAATTTAATGAATACGGTAAGAGATATGGTGCATTAAAAAATTGGCGCGATTTTACGCAGCTTCTTATGAAAATCCAGTGGATTGATAATGGATGGGAAGATGAAATGAAAGAAGATTATTTTTCATGGACTCTTGATAAGCTTTATCCAATTGTTGGTGCATATTCTCCATGCTTTGAAGCACGTTATCAACTTCCATATCTTAGTGAGAAATGGAAGAAGGAATATGGATGGTATAATCCAGATATTCATACTCATGCTCAATTCATTCTTAGGAGGAATGACTAATGCCGATTTTGTATATTCTTTGCGGGCCGAGCGGATGTGGTAAAACTACGTGGGCCGCAAATTTTATTAAAGAACATCGTGATACTGATGATATTCGCTATGTATCTCGGGATGAAATCCGTTTTGAACTTGTAGACCCTAATGAAAGTTATTTTTCGCGCGAAAAGGAAGTCTTTCGGCGCTTTGCTAACACCATTCGGCATACTCTTGTTGATGGTTTTGATTGCATTGCCGACGCTACTCATTTGAATGAGTTTTCGCGCCGTAAGCTAACACAGGCAATTGATATGTATTTTAAAGACTATGAAATTGTTTATGTTAGTTTTAATGTAAATGCAGATACTTGTATTGAACATAATACTAATCGTGAAGGCCGTGCGAACGTTCCTGAAACTGTAATTCGTAATATGTGCCGTGATTTTCGCGCTCCTACTATGGATGAAGATGACCGTGTAAAGGAGATTATTGAAGTATGTTGAACGCTATGTTGATTGCTATGGCAGCAGTAGGAATTCTTGTAATGGCAGTTTTTGCGGTAATGCTGGTATATATGCTAATTTTGATGATAAGGGAGATGCGAGAATAATGGATATTTGGTTCACCTCAGATTTACATCTGAACCATAACAAGTCATTTCTATACGAGCCTCGTGGCTTTACAAATGTAAAGGATATGAACGAGGCCATCGTAGAAAATTGGAACTCTGTGGTCAAACCAGGAGATATCGTGTACAACCTCGGAGATTCGCTTATGGGTGATCAAATGGAAGCTATTGAATATTATAAAAAACTAAATGGTACCTCTTTTATGATTTGGGGTAATCATTGCACTGATAATAAGAAAAATCTGCTTGCCGAGCATTGTCATATTGTAGGCGGCTGGTATGCTTGGCTTATTAAGTATGGCAAGCTTTCCATTTATATGAGCCATTACCCAACGCTTACGGCAAATTATGATGAAAAGCACTTTAGCCAACATGTACTTTCTCTTCACGGACACACGCATCAGCAGACTAATTTCCTTCAGATTGACAATCCTTTTCTATATCATGTGGGTATGGATAGTCACAACTGTACTCCAGTACATATTGATGAAGTTCTTGCAGATATACGTAATAGATGGAATGAACTTGGCCAAAATACAGGAATTTCCTATCTACCGAATTCTTATGGCATTCCACAGGAGAAATAATATGATTAAAACAGAGTATAGAGAAAAAACTGTTACTTCTAAATATCCTATTTATATTACAAGTGATGGACAAGAATTTAGCAGTCAACTTCAAGCACATTATCATGAAGCTAAATTACAACTTGATAAGCATCAAATTAAAGATATACATATTAAGACTTTTGAAAATGAAGACTCAGCTACTTTATATTATTTAAAATCTGTGGCAGATTTTCAATATATGATAGATACCAAATGGTTTGATATTAAAATTGATGAATATGTTGCGCCAGGTTGGTACCTTAGTATATGGCATGATGGCGGTGATGGCGCAGATTGGAATGAAGTATATTATATGCCAAATTATCTTGAAGATATGAAATCTTGGATTAAGGATGTAGAAGAGCAAATGAATATTTGACTTCTATAAAATTTATGATATAATTAGTATGAAAGATGAAAACGTATGGGATTATTCCCATTGTAATATAGGTCATCCGTGTTCCAATTGCGATGATACTTGCAGTTTTAGAAAGGAAGTAAAAATGAACGAATTCCCTTGTGATAACTGTGAAATCCATATGTGTGGATATTGTACCCTTAAAGAAAAATGGAATAAAGAGCATCCTAAACCTAAAAATCAAGAATTAAAAAAATATGACTGGGATTAACCTTCCGTCTTGTAAAAGACGCAGATGAAAAGGAGAATAAAAATGAACGAACTACTAAAAAATCTAAAGGAACGTGAAAATGTAACTTATACTGCTAATGGCGCGAAAGCCTACCATTCTACAATGTCTAAGGTATATGACCTTTTCGCGCAAGGTGGAGCTATGCGGGGTGCATCGAATAGCGATTGTGCTGGCCTATTCGCGGCTGCGTATAAGGAAGACCCTTCCATGGCTCTAAAGTGCCTATTCTGGCTCCGTGATATTCGTGGCGGCCAGGGCGAAAGACGTTTTTTCCGTGTTTGCCTTCAGTGGCTAGCAATGAACCACAAAGACGAGGCATGTCATCTAATTCCGCTTGTGTCTGAGTATGGCCGCTATGATGACCTATTCGAGCTATTTAATACTCCATGTGAGCCTGAAATGCTTGGATATATTAAGTATGTAATTGATAAGAATGAAGACCATCTTGTATATAAGTGGATGCCTTCTATCAATACATCTTCTAAGAATACCCAGGCTCGTGGGCGTAAGATTGCCCATGAATTTGGGATGACTGAACGTGAGTATCGTAAGATGCTTTCTGAAGGGCGCAAGGCTTGCAATCTTGTTGAAACCTTAATGAGCCAGAATCGTTGGAATGAAATTGCTTTTAATAAGCTTCCTTCTCGCGCTGGTATCCTTTATTCAAAGGCATTCGCGCGCAGAGAAGAAACCAGAGAACGCTACGCTGCTTTTATGTCTTCTGATAAGACTAAAGTAAATGCTGGCGCTCTATATCCTTATGATGTAGTAAAGAAGGCGCGCGAAGTTATGGGCGGCTATAGTTGGTTTAGTTCTAGAGGTAATGTTCCTCTAAATGATACTAATCGTCTCGCCGCCAATAAGTATTGGGATAATCTTACTGATTATTTCAATGGCGCTACTCTAAATGCTCTATGTGTATGCGATACCAGTGGTAGTATGCTTAGTGGCTATGGTAGAAGTGGTATCGCTCCTATTGATGTAGCTATTTCTCTGTCTCTATATACGGCTGAACGTGCAAAAGGCCCATTCCATAACCATTTTATTAGTTTTAGCTCGCGGCCGCAGCTTATTGAAGTTGAAGGTGTAGATTTCTGCGATAAGGTATATCGTATCTATCGTAGAAACCTATGTGAAAATACTAATATTGAAGCAACATTTGACCTAATTCTACGGACGGCTACACAGAATCATCTATCTCAGGATGATTTACCAGAGACGATTATTGTTGTTTCAGATATGCAGTTCGATGCCAGCCGGACTAGTTCATACTATACAGGTATGACACTTATGGAAAAAATTGAAGCAAAGTGGAATGCTTGCGGCTATAAGATGCCAAAGCTCATCTATTGGAATGTAAATGCATCCGGTGACGGAAATATTCCAATGAAGGATAAGGATGGCGTTACTTATGTGAGCGGTGCCTCTCCTTCAATCTTTACTCAGATTATGACTGGAAAAACGGGTATTGACCTTATGTTGGAAGCACTCCTCAGTGAACGCTACAAGCCCGTAATTTCCATTACTAAATAACCTTTTCTCCCTCCTCTCTTAAAGTCGAGCAAGTAATTGCTTGACTTTTTTCTTAATTTCGGGTATAATTATTATAGAAAGAGGTGAGAATATGGATATTCTTAGAAGAGTAAAAGAACATCATAGATTTATTAAAAGTTTAGGTCATGAAGTAGTCATGACCGTGTTAATCGGGTCGCAAAATTATGGATTAAATAATGAAACCAGTGATTATGATACATTTACTTTTATTCTCCCTTCTGAGCGTGATTTATATTTAGGACGTGATCCTATTAGTGGAGAAATTGAAGTAGAAAATGGCAAGTGCATGTATAAGGATATTCGTCTTGCTTTAAACCTGCTCAAGAAAACTTCTCCTAATAGTCTTGAATGCTTTGTTAGTAAGCATCGTTATTATGAGCCAAAATATACTAGTATTTTAACAAAATATTTAGATAATGAAAATACATTAAATAAAATGGTTCATTGTAATTATGAACATATGCTTTATGCAATGGCAGGCATGGCGCATCAGCTTACTAAACGCAATATGCCAGCGGGTAAGCGCTATTCACATGCGTTGCGACTTTATAGTATGAAAGATAACTTCTTAGATTTTGCAAAAACCTTTCAATTGATTAAACTCTTACCGCGTGATTATAAAGAAGCACTTCATGCCAAGCGTGATACGTTAGAGTCAAATGATGCATACTATAATGATGGATGTGTAAATATTGCAAACATTCTAGACGAGTGCCGTGATAACTTTAAAAAGACTCCTGCTCAACATGCAATTGAAGTAGAGGGCCTTAAACTAATTGAAAAAATGCAGCAGGAATTGATGCATTACTATATTAAATATATTTTATAAGAGGAGTTAAAATGGAACTAGATATCCACGAAGGAAAACGAGTGCTATATAAGCATAATGGTCAATGGGAAGTTGGCGAACTTACCGAAGCACATAATACTCAACTTACTAATAAAGGACTTTATCTTTCTATTATTCCAAAGGAATTTATTGGCAAAGATGCTCCATATCTGCATGATGCAGAAATAAATGATATCTTTCTAGATGCAACACCAGTAGAGGATTATTGGCGCGATTATAAAGATATCTTCATGACTAAAGAAGATTATCTTACCTTTATTGAAAGTGAAGATTTTGTTAAGGCTTCTGAGCAGGCTTATGTATCCGATGGAGAATATTATTATTATCCTATTAGTAAGTATACAAAGACTTGGATTGAAAAACAACCATTTGAATATGTGGTGAGAATGGCGTGATAAAAAGATTTTCATTGCCTGGGTATTACAATCATTTTAATGAAATACAAGTTTTGCTACAATATTATAAACAGCATTCAGATTATTTCTATCCAGATAGAATAATAGATAGCGCCTATGATTTACCTCCTGGGTTAATTTGGAATGGTGGTCGAATCAATTTATCAAATAAACATAATAAAATATCATATGATCAATTATTTTCATTTTACCATTCTATTCCGAATTTTCATTTACGGCATACTTGCACTAATATGCTACTTGGAGAAGAAGAAATTTTAAATAAAGAGTGCAATAATTTTCTTAAAAAATATGTTAGCCAACAAGATAAAATTATTGTGAACAACCCCGTATTATATACTTATCTACGAAAAAATTATTCATTTGAAATAATTTTTTCTACTACTTTATGTCTTGATGATATCGATACAATAAATAAATTAAGTGAAAATAATATTTATGTGCTTAATTATAATTATAATAATAATGATGATTATTTGCGACAACTAAAGCATCCAGAACATATTGAAATCTTATGCGGCGAACCATGCGTAGATAATTGTCCGGATAGATTACAGCATTATCGCACCATCAGTAAACAGCAATTAGGCTTACCACTTGATGATAATGACATTATTCAATGTCGTCATAGAGTTATGACAGAAGTAATTACTCCGCAAACTGAATTCGATGTAATTCAAAATAGAGCAAATGCAATTCATAATGATAGGATAGAAGCTCTTACTGCACAAGGATTCCAATATTTTAAAATTTCTGGGCGTTTTACTAGCACTCCAGTTTTCTTTAAATTAATTTCATATTATTTAATTCTTCCTGAAAAGAGAGAAGAAGCAGAAAAAGAATTATGTAAAGAGGTTGCAAAATATCAATTATGCCAAAAATTAAAACTGAAATTGAATTAAAGGATTTGCCGCTATTATATCAACAATTTCATGAAGCTATTAAAATTGGAGACCCACGATTAGAAAATATGCAATGCATATTTTACTATCAAGATGATTCTATAACATATGTTTATCCAATTTTTGATTTTTTAGACATTCCAAAATCTCAACTAAATAAAATTATAAAATTTTTTCTAATTCAACCATCTTAAATGGTTGAATTTTTTTAAATTTATGTTATAATATTTATAGAAAATAAGAGAGGAAATAAAAGATATGAAAGATGAAGCTTTAGAAGTAATGGTTGAACAAGCCATGCGAATAAGCAATTATAATTCTTATGAAGATTATAATAATGAAGAGCTTCGTGAACAGTTTCGCCGCATTTTGAAGGGAGAAAATACTAATGCCAGTAGCAAAGACATACAGCAAATTTGAGCTTAGTGGAGAGCCATTTAAAGAAAATGGGCGTATGTATGTTAATGTTATCATACCAAAAGGCATTAAGAAAGTACGTTGGTATTCTGATACAGAGTACAAGCGTATGTACCCTGATGAACTTATAGAAAATAATACAATGGACTTTAATGCCTTCCATGCATTCGGCTTTGACCGCGACGGCTTCATTACTATTTATAAAGGTGATATTGAAACTTTTGCAGAAGAACATCGTGAATACTTTTGGCGTAATTTGACATTTGGTTATTATACTCCTTCAAATATAAAGGTTCCTAAGCTTCCAGCTTCCATAATTCCAATTCAGTTGAAGTGGGAAGAAATACGCGCGCATGATACTAGAATGCGGTCGCATGAAGAAGTTAGAAAGATTGTTGAATCTTATATTTATACTAAAACAGAAAGTAAGTATCAAGGTGAAATAGATGAATGGCTACAAGAAACAGTTACGATTAGAGAAAAGACAAGCAAAGAAAGCCACTTTGGTACGAAACATACGTACACTTTGGTTGATTCCGAAGGCAATTCTTATATTTGGGAAACAGGCGCCAAAGATTATACGCGTAATACGACAGTTTCTTTGAAAATGAAAGTTAAAGAACATAAGGAAATTAATGGAGAACAATGTACTGTTGTTTGGTACTGTAAAGAAATATGAAACTATTGAACACGAGATATATGGGACTTATTGCTAGATGTAATTATGGCTGTGGAGCACTTATTGGATATGAACCTAGTGATGTAAGTAAAAATCAATGTATTAAATGTCCACAGTGTAATGCTGTATTATGGGTGCCATTTAATCCAAATTACGATGGCGTTATTAAAGAAGATAGTGAGGAAAAGAAAGATGAAACTGTGGTTTGAAAATGCTGATGGTATTCGCCGTGTAATTAAAGACCCCTGTAATACTTGGGAAGATGTTAATAAAGCAGTAGATGAATTTATTGCTAATTGTAATGCTAATAAGCATAAGCTCGCAAGAGAAAGATACGGAAAAGATTATGACCCGTCTAAAGTTATTCCATTTGTAAGTTATTATACTCGTATGTGGGAAGAAGATGGTATGACCAAGCTTGATGTTGGTTCTCATACTGAATTTTTCTTTTGGGAGGGTAAGTATGCTGAAAACAATTGATTTTAATGATGACGCTCATAAATATATTGCACAACTTGAAGAAGAAAATGAAAGACTTCAATGTAAAGTAAATTCATTAGAAGATGCTTGCCGTAGGCTACAGTGAGAAAATGCACAGGCAAAAAAGGATAAGCCACTGGCAGATGCAATAAGAACTATTATAAAGGAGTGGAAAAAACTATGATTACTAAAGCCGCAGTAAAAATTTATGATATACGGCAAGATAAAGAATGGATTATTCCATGTCATAGACATGGAGATGCTTTTTATATCTTATATGAGTTTGGCTATAAAAAGAATATTGATTATAAAGAACTTGCCCAAGGCTTTATAGATGAAGAAGGAAATTTTTATGACAGAATCGCGGCAAAAAAGCACGCGCAAGCACATGACCAATTGAAAGAAAATACTAGATGTGCAGAATTATTTTCGGAAGATTTATGGTGATATATATGAGCAATGAATTTAAAGATTATTTATATGATAAGATATGTGAAGTTGTCCTTGACTCCGGCGCGATGGATGAAATTGAACAGGTTCGCGGCATTTCGTACTCTATTCGCAATTATGTTTATGGCCGCAAGAATGGACAGGAAGTTGTTCTAATGGTTTGGTGCGATGATGATACTGGCGAATGGCGAATTGAACATCGGGAGACGGAGAAATGAAAAAGATTATTTTAATCAGTTTATTGATTAGTCTTTTAGTTCTATTAACAGGCTGTACTACAAAATTAGAAGTTGAAAGACAAGCTATGATTATTATGCCAGATGGTTCCTTTATTAAAGGGATATGTACTGATATGCTACGTTATAGTGAGAATTGGATATATGTAAAAGTAGATGGAATAGAATATTATCTTGATAGTTGGCGATTAGTGCTATGGAATAAATAATTGACATTTTCTAAAATTATGATATAATTATTATGTAAGAAAGAGAGAAAGGATGATTTAAATGCTGAACAAAAATTCTGAGCGCGAACTCGCCTATGTAGTTCTAATTGATGGCATAGAACCAATCCCCGGCTATGATCGTGTAGAACATGCAATTGTTGGCGGCTGGCGCGTAATTGTTCAGAAAGACCAGTTTAAAGTTGGCGATCCTGCTATTTATTTCGAGATTGATTCTCGTGTTCCTTCTGATAAGGAATGCTTTGCCTTCCTTGAGAAGCGCAATTACAAAGTTAAGACTTTGAAGATGTGCAAAACTATTTCTCAGGGTTTGCTTATGCATCCGTCTGATTTTGGTTGGCATGTTACTCTTCAGGGTGAAATTGATGACGGTGAAAATATTCATACTCCTGTAGATGAATCGCGCTTTCTTACTAAACAGCTTGGCGTAACTTATGCAGATGATGAAGATAATCAGCGTAAGGCCGCACCGGTAGATAAATATAAGAAAATGGCTCAGCGTCATGCTTCTCTGTTCAAAAAGCCTTGGGCGCGTTGGATGATGCGTTATGAATGGGGCCGTAAAGTTATGTTTTTCTTCTTTGGAAAGAAAAAGGATAAGAAGAATGGATGGCCCTCTTGGGTTTCTAAGACTGACGAAGAACGCGTGCAGAATATGCCGTGGATACTGGAAGATTCCGGTGACTGGGTAGCCACTGAGAAAATTGATGGCACCAGCACTACTTTCACTATGAAGCGCGGGAAGTTCGGTAAAAAGAACTTCTATGTATGCTCTCGTAATGTTTGCTTTGGTGAAGAAGATAAGCCTTGTTATTATGACACCAATGTATATTGGGAAATGGCAAAGAAGTATAATATCTTTGAAGTACTTTCCAAGATGCTTGAAAAGTATCCGCAGGAAGAGTGGATTACTATTCAAGGTGAAACCTATGGAGAAGGAGTGCAGAAGCGTGATTATTCTCTAACCGGACATGATTTTGCCGCCTTTAACTTGATTTTTTCTTCTAAGGGCCGTGTTGGTACTATAGAAATGCTTAAGATTCTTGCAGAATATGGTGTTCCTTGTGTACCAGTGCTTGAAGCCTGCATGAAGATAAATCAGTTTGAAAATGTTGATGCTATTCTTGCATATGCAGATGGTAATTCTGTAAAGGATGACAAGCCTCGTGAAGGGATTGTATTCCGTTCTACCGATGGCACGAAGTCTTTTAAGGCGGTGAGCAATAGCTTCTTGCTGAAGTATCATGGATGAGGAGTAAATAATGGAAATTACTTTTGATAACTTACCAGATATTATTTGGGGCACTATGTACGGAGAGCATCGTACAGATAAAGATGCTATTATTTTACCTATTAAAAAATCAAAACTTTATAAAACAGTCTCTGATGATAGCGTCATTTATATTTGGGGATGGCCTGGCCCAGATGGTAATATATATAATTATAGTGATTATGGGGAGACTTGGGCTTTTACCCCAGAAGAATTATCTCCTGCTAGAAAATACGAAGATGTATATGGATAAAAGGAGTGGATTAAGTGACAGAAAAATTACTAGGAAAGATATCAGATGTTAGATTTGGCTTTATTCCAGATTATCCTTTTCTATTTGGACTAGATTTAACATTTAAATTATCTGATAACAGCCATATAGGTACTGGTGGAAAATATACTGTTAATATATCTGAAGCTTGTAAATGGTCAGAGGAAGAGAGAAATACCGCGTTAATTGATATGATGAATCAAATTATAAAAGTTATGAAAGATGCTAAGATAACTAATATAAGTGATTTAAAAAATAAACCTGTTGAAGTTACTATTGATCGAAATATTTTTAAAGATTTTAGAATTTTAACTGAAGTACTATAAGGAGCGGATAATATGAATGAATATACTAATTATCTAAAATGGCTATATCGTCGTAACCTTTTGAAGACACGAGGAGAAGAAATAAATCGTGGTATTATTGGAAAACTAAATAGAAAAATTAGACATTATGAGGAGGCTATGAATAAATAATGGTACTATTGATTTTAGCTGTATTGATTTTTATTGGCGGTATTATTGGCGGAGCTACAATTGATCATGATGAATATCCAGGTTTTAAGATTGCTACACCACTAATTGGAACCGTTATAGCAATTGTACTTATTATTCTTTCATGTGTATCTTATGTGCCTACTGGATATACAGGTATTGTGACTACTTTCGGCAAGGTGCATGAAAATACTCTTGATGCTGGTATTAACTTTCACGCACCTTGGGATAATGTAATCAAGATGGATAATCGTGAACAGCGTATTACCTTCCAGCTTGAAGCTTTTTCCAAAGATATTCAGCAGGTGGCGGTACAAGGCTCTATTAACTATAATATTGATAAAACCACCGCAATGAATTTGTATCGAGACATTGGTGTTGAATATGCTACAATTCTGATTAGCCCGCGTATTCAAGAAGACGTAAAAATTATCATTGCTAAGTATACCGCCGAAAATCTGATTGAAAATCGTCAGGCTATGTCTGATTCTATTTATGAACTGCTTAAAAATGAATTAACCAATAAAGGTATAAATATTATTTCTCTTGCAGTTGAAAATATTGATTTCACCGATGCGTTTGAATCTGCGGTTGAAGCTAAACAGGTGGCTACGCAGGAAAAGCAGAAAGCTAAGACTCAGCAGGAACAGCAGACTATGGAAGAAGAACAGAAAGCAGAGCGTGCTCGTATTGCTGCTCAGGCACAGGCAGATGTGCAGAAAATTGAAGCTGACGCAGAAGCTTATGCTATTCGCGCGAAGGCCGATGCTGAGGCAGAAGCTAATAAGAAATTGAATGCATCTCTAACTGTTGATCTTATTGAATATAATAAGATTCTACATTGGGATGGTAAGTTGCCTACGTTTACTGGTGGTGGAACTGTACCTATTGTAAATTTCGGAGGGATCGAATAATCGACCCTCTTTTTTATTTGACTTTTTATATATTTTAGTATATAATTCTTATATAAGAAAAGGGGTGAATAAATTGAGGGATATATTTGCTTTCTCGGATATCCACGGAATGTGGGATTTATATAGGGCAATTATGGATTATTGCTATGAGCAAGACCCAGAAGCAATGATTATTTTTTGTGGCGACGCATGTGATAGAGGGCCTGATGGATATCGTATTATGAAAGAACTTTTAGATAATCCATATATTGTTTATCTTAAAGGAAATCATGAGGATATGTTCACTAAAGCTGCGCGAGAAATTAAACAGATGTTTAATTTTGAAAATACAGATCGAGATCGCGTTAAAACGGTTCTTTCTGCTTGTAAGAATTTTGATTATAAGTATGCTGCAATTCAAGATTCATTATATAATGGTGGTATGCCGACTCTATTAGATTGGATTATGGATGGCATGCCGATGGACTTTGTTAAGCGTATTGAACAACTTCCTTTAACTTTGAGTACAGATACATGTGATTTTTGTCATAGCGGTGGGTTATATAATACTTTTAAGCGTGTTGCTGATTGTGAATATAATGGTCTTCCAATAGATCAATGGACAGGCGATGCAATTATTTGGAATAGATCTGCATTGAATATTGGCTGGGCGCCAAATAGAACTTGTATATTTGGGCATACTCCAACTCCTTATTTAGAAGATTATTTAGATGGATTTAAATGGGACGAAAATAAAGAAGTAGAACCATATAAATATATTGGGACTTTTAATCCACATTTTACTGGCGCGAAAATTGATATAGATACGGGCGCAGCTTTTACTGGTCGTGCCTTTGTTTTAAATGTACTTACAATGAAAGCATATGGTTTTGAAGATTTAGATTTTAAGAATAAAGGTATTGAAAAACATAGAATTGAAAAAATAAAAGTAATTCAGCTTTAATAGAAATACATATCTATAAGGGAGAAGCCATTCTGGATGAATGGCTTATTTTTTATTTTATGGGAGGTATATTAATGTGAGTGATTTTAACTATGATACTATTCTAGAAAAACTGCATGCAGGTGAACGTTATGTATTCTTTACTTCATTATTTGAAGAACAGAATAATTTATTTAATAATTTAGGGCAAGAAGCAGCTACAGCTTTAAATAATTGGCATCGTACTATTCTACGATCAGATAATGTCAATGCCCCTTCTAAAATGGATTTGGCCTTATCTTTTTTACAAAACGCTGCTGCCTTTGAAAGGAAAAAAGAAATTAATTTTTTCACTAATTACACTTCTATGTATCCAGATGCAGCAAAAACTTTTAATCTTACATTAACTCCCGATATAGATTATATTAAATTTATTGCTTAGATAAATCAAACCTTAAAAGGGGTCGCCGCGTTTGAAAAAGAATTAAATACTGAATATAATCGTATATTACGTTATCGTGCGGCAGATAAAATTGCAAATGGGAAAAAGGAAGAGGCTCTTTCTGCAGAATTAAAGGAATAGTATTTTAAAGCTTTAAATGATAATAAAAATGCAACTAATGCTAAATCAAATGATGAGTATTATCTTAAATTAAATGGAAAAACCACTTTTAACACTTTAATATCTGACTCAGCTAATATCTCTACTTTAACTAATTTAATTGTAGAAGAATATGGTTCACGGCTTTTTACAGTCAAGGGCGATCATCTAACTAAATCATCAACTTTTCCAGTATTAGTAAAATTATTAGTAGATAGGGCATATCAAATGCTAATTGCAGAATTTGGTAAGGTTGCTTCAAAATCAGATGATCCAGAAAAGAATCTGGCATAGGCGCAATTTATAGTTTAGAAAAATAGTGATTTCAGAAATTTTGTTGAAGCACTATTAAATGCTCCTAATTTAGAAGATTCTATTGTAAATGTTGCACATTAGCATAATATTTATTTAAAATCACTAGATAAAGTTAAAGCAAATAATGCATAGATTAAACATCTTACAGAACTATTACGTTCTACATTTAAACAATTTACTAATCCTGATAATGCTGCTTTTCGTAAGTGGTTAAAAAAAGAATAGAATATTGACATTGAAGAAATGGTTAAATCTATTAATTCTGTTAAAGCTCAAGGATATTATACTGGAGAAGATCTTAGTTTAACTGATTTATTACGCGCACATATTGGTGGTGTATTAGGCGGTGGTGCAAATCCCACAGATGATATTTAGGCAGGAAAGTTAATATTTAATTTTGATATCACTACGGATAGTGGAAAAATTAATTAGTTGAAAGCAACAGAATCAAAACTTTTAAAACAATAGGTAGAACGTTTTAATCAAGTAACAAAAACTACAGATTTAGATTCATTTGTACATAATACAGCAGTATTATAGAAGTTACGGGAAGAATAGCAAGAAATTATTAAGAATGCTAATATAGAATTAGGAAAAAATAAAGAAGGATTGGATTATCTAAAGGAGCATATTAATATTCATGTTACTGTAAAAGGATACGTTTCCGCCGGTCGAGATAGTTTTGATTTCTATCAAGGCTTTGAAGGAGCAGCTTTCGGGTCTAATTTAAGCAATCAATTAGATATTATTTCTAATATGATGGAAGCCGGTGGTATTACTTTAGACGATAAGCAATGGTTACAATTTGCTATGATTAATGCGGGACGAAATATGATCGGTCGCACATATAAAACTTCTATCGAAGATTATTTTTCATTATTTGTAGGTTTTTTAATGTTTAATGATGCATATATTATGGTTGAAGATGCAAAAAAATATATTGAAAATAAATATGATTCAGATGTATCAGATTTACATTTATATGAATTAAATGGAATATTTATTCCGGCATCTTATTTATTACAAAAGACTTGGGAATCTATGAGTGGCATATTAAATGATATTTAGAGCACGGCTGCGCGTAAATAGGGTACTAGAGCTGTTCTTCATACTTACGATGGAAAACCGCAGCGTGGGAACTGGGATCAAACTGCAAATGTAGCAACAGAGCAAACTAAACTTGAAATGAAATTCTTAGCAGGTTTCTTAGATTTATTAAATGCTCTAGAACGAGAAATGGGACAATTATAACCTACTTCGGTAGTTTATATATATAAAAATCTTTTCGCGCGAAAAAAGAAGGAGGGGAGAACAATGAGCAAGTTAGCGGATTTCTTCAAGAATTTCCGCAAGCGCTATGACGCACAGATATTACGTAATGAAAAAATTGATGAATTTCTAGTTGAAGCCAAAGAGTAGTCTAAAAGTATTAATACGATGACAAATGCAATAACAACATTAACATCTACAGTTGAAACTTTATCAGGTAAAGTAGATTAGCTCTCAGAGCATATGAAAGATATTGATACTTAGTTAGATACTATTAGTAAAGGCACAAAAATTGAACTATTAGAAACTCTACACAATTGGAAATTACGCCTTGTCAAGCGCGGGTGGAAAACGAAGGAAGAAATGTCAGAGGTTAAAGACATCTATGAACTTTATAACAAAAAATTGCATGGTAATGGGCAAGGTACTGCCTATTATAATGAAGTCCAGGCACTTGAAGAACGAGAACTTTCCTAAATATTGACTTTTTTCTTAAATTGAATTATAATTAATTTAAGTAAAAAGGAGGATAAGTTATGATCGAGAGTAAGAGAAGCAAAGCGCAAATTGCACAACTTGAAATATATACAGATGGTTCTTGTAAAAAATTAGGATCAAAAGCAACGTTTGGCGGCTGGAGCTTCATTGCTCTTCGTGGTGGTGAACGAATTTATGAAGTTGCCGGCAGCGAATATGGGACCACAAATCAGCGTATGGAATTATTAGCGATACGCAATGCCTTAGAGTTCGCGCAAAAGAACCGGCATCCGAATGAATCTGTAATTATTTATAGTGATTCAGCTTATGCAATTAATTGTTATACGCAAGAATGGTATACCAGATGGCAAAAGAATGGTTGGACAAATTATAAAGGTGAAGATGTTGCTAATCAAGATTTATGGATTGATATCGTCCCATATTTTGATAATTTCTGGTATTACTTTTCTAAAGTAAAAGGACATGGCGATAATTATTGGAATAATGAATGCGATAAGCTTGCTCAAAAGGAATCACAATTACTAAAAGATAATTTTCAAGGAGAACAAAATTTAGATGGATGATAACATATTTGAAGTAACCCGTGATGAATATGCGGGAGTAATTGCTTAGATTAACCCTAAAACTTCTGATATTGAAACAGTTCATGAAGATTGGGGCACATCTATTAGAATACGAAATAAAACTGGAATACATTTTACTACTAGAAATATTTCTTGCGATGGCGAAGAACATTATTATGTATTTGAATTACCACGTGGAGAAGATTGTCTGCCGCCAAAAGCTATTAGAAAAATAACTTTGGAAACGAAAGAAGAAGTTCAAGCATTTTTTGACGCTCTTAATAAAATTCAAAGAGGTGAGGCTAATGACTGAATTATTTCCAAATATTAGTGATAAAGTAAGAAAACAATTAGAATCTGGATTTGCATTAGCCTTATCTTCTGCAAAAGACCCAGCAGAAGTAGCAAACCTATTAAATGCTATTACTGAACAATTTTCTGGAGAAGAACATGAATTTGCACAATTTTATTTTAATATGCGATTGGAGGCGATGAATCGTGAAAACATTGATTCTGAGCGGTAAATCTGGCGCGGGTAAGGATATGCTTGCTCACTTTATGAAAGAAGAATTAGAAAAACAAGGTAAAAAAGTTATTGTTATGCATTATGGAGATGCAGTGAAATGGGTACTACGAGATTATTTTAATTGGGATGGCAAGAAAGATGAAAAAGGACGCACACTTTTACAGCATGTTGGCACCGATATAGTGAGAGCTAAATATCCAAATTTTTGGACAGCAATTGTAGTTGGCCTTTTATCTGCCTTCGAAAACGAATTTGATTTCGCGCTAATTCCTGACGCTCGTTTCCCGAATGAAATAGAAATAGTATCGGATGCACTTGATGTAATTACTATTCGTATTGACAGAAAAAACAGCGACGGCAGTGATTGGGTCAATCCGCTATTTACACCCGAGCAACTGAAGCATCCAAGTGAAACCTCATTAGATAATTATGTATTTGACTATATTGTGCATAATGATGAGGGATTAGAACTATTAAAAGAAAGCGCAATTACTTTATTAAATGATATATGCGAGGAATAATAAATGCTATTAAGAGAATTAGAGCCTGAACGATATTGGAGTATGCCAAGTTCCACAACAAAAGAAAAACGTGAATTAGAAATTCAATCAATGATTAGCTCTGGAAATTATAGTTTTCAGCTTAAAACTGATGGTAATTATAGTGCTTTTATTTGCGATTTTGATGGAGATAAACGTATAATTAGCCGCGGAATTAGCACTGTTACAAATGAATATGGTCGTATTGATGATAAATTATTTTTCTTTGATGCTGTCGCGGCTAATTTCAATAAACCAACTCGTATAATGGCTGAAGTTTATTATGATAATGGCATAGATAGAAATGTTGGTTCTGTTTTACGCGCGAGTCCAATTAAATCAAAAAGCATTCAAGATGAAGATTTTTATTTAAAGGCTTCACAGACTACTAAGTTTAGTGCTAAGGACAGGCGCGATATTGAAAATAATGAATTTAGAAATAAAAAATTAAAGTGGCGTATTTTTGATATATGGTATTATGATGGAGAAGATTTAATGCAAACTCCTTGGATTGAACGTCAAAAGTATGTTAAAGCCGCAGCAGAACGCATCAATCATCCATTAGTAACATATGTCCATTATTATCCTATGAATGATACTTTCTATGATAAATTAAATACTATTTTTTCTGCTGGAGGGGAAGGCGTAGTTTGTTATAAAAATAATGGACTACCAGAGCCAGGCAAACGAACTGCTCATAAGACAATGAAGGTTAAACGAGAACTAGAAAATCTTATTGATTGCCTTATTACTGGCACTGAACCCGCTACAGAAGATTATAGTGGAAAAGATATTAACTCTTGGACTTTTTGGAAAAACACTCGCACTGGTGAAAAACTTGTTGGACAACTATTTGGAGAATATCAAATGGGTGGTCCTATTAAGCCAATCAGTCGTGGTGCATATATGAATTGGCCAGGAGCTATTTATGTTAGTGTATATGATTCAAACCATCAATTAATTCCTCTTTGTAAAGTATCAGGTTTAACTGATGAATTTAAAGAAGAATTAAAAAATAATTTTAATGACTGGTATTTATGTCCCGTGACAATAGGAGGTATGGCGCTAAGTGATGCTAATGGGCTCAGTGTACGCCATCCATACCTAAAGTCCATCCGCCGGGAAGATATTTCACCAGATGATTGTACACTAGCAAAAATTATTAAATAAGCGCGCGAAAGCGTAGCTGAGGAGGATTTATGGATTTAGAAGAACTTTTTGGTGAAGTAGAAAAATTTGGATTTGATCCAATTACTTATTAGTATTTTCACCAGTTATTGAACAAGCGTACTATAATTTTAAATGAATATGTATCTGATGCAACAGTGGAGAAGGTATATCTTCCTCTGAGAGAATTTGAAGAAGATGATTCTACTGAACCAGTTACATTAATTTTAAATTCATGCGGCGGTAGCGTATCTAACGGCTTCTATCTTGCTCAATATATATCAATGTATTCTAAGCCTTTAAATATTATTGTTCCAGGTATGGCCGCAAGTATGGCAGCAATTATATTAGCTGGCGGCGGAAAAAATGAAAATGTAATTCGTTATGGTTTTCCGGCTTCTTATATATTACTTCATGATGGATATGTAGCATTAGAGTCAAGTGAGGCTCGTACTGCTGATGATATTATGGAATTTAATAAACAAGTAGATGCCGATATTCGTGACTTTATTATCCAAAATACAAATATTAGCCCAGAGGTGTATGATGCTCATGCCCGAAAATAGTGGTTTATTAAGGGAGATGAACTAAAACAATTAGGACTAATTGATTGTATTTATGGAGTTGATGACAAATGATAAAGCATTGGGCCGATACTAGTGCTCTTTTACATCAAGATAATCTTTTATCAGCTGATACTATTATTGGTATCAGCCCTTTAACTTTATAGGAGTTAGAACACTTAAAATCTTCTGAGCATGAAAGCAGTGAACTGAAATTTAGAGCGCGCTCTGCAATTAGAGCTATTATTACTGACAATCATTTTGAAACAGTACTAGTAGACAATAAAAAAATCGATAAGATGCTAAAAAAATATAACTTTTTAAGTAATATAAATGACCATCGTATATTATGTGCGGCAGAAATTACAGCAATTGAATAGGGCAGTAATATTGTATTTTTAACTAGTGATGCTGCACAGTATCTATTTGCTTTACAAATGCCGCATCTTTTAGCTACATATCCGATGAGTGCTGAAATGACAGAAAAATCAGGAGAAGAATGGTGCGGTTGGGGTAAATATTGGCCAACAGAGCAAGAAATGGCCTTACTATATGCTGATCCAAAAATAAATATACTGAAATGTAAAACAAATGAATTCGCAGAAATATACGAAGGAAAAGAATTAAAAGATGTTCTATTCTGGACTGGAGCTGAATATCGTAGATTAAAATATAAAAATATGTTTAATCCATATATAGAAGAAACTATTGCTCCACGTAATTTAGAACAAAAAATGACTTTCGATTTATTACAAAATTCTAATATTAAAGTGAAATTGCTTACTAGTGCTTGGGGCGGCGGAAAAACTTTATTAGCATTAACATATGCACTTGAACAAATACACCGCGGTAATTATCGTAAATTAATATTTGTACGAAATAATATAGTAGTAGCAGATACTAATGATATAGGCTATTTGCCGGGTGATTTAAATGATAAAATGCTAATTTGGGGTGGGCCTCTTGCAGACCATCTTGGCGGTATGGATATGTTAGAGCAACTAATCGAAGATGGAGTAATAGAAATTTTTCCATTATCTCATATTCGCGGTCGTTCAATTAAAGATTCAATTGTTATTTGTGATGAATGCGAGAATATGAATGATAAACTAGTTACGCTGCTTATGAGCCGTATTGAAGATGGAAGCGAGTTAATTTTCTGCGGTGATGTAGCTTAGATTGATAACAGAAAATTTGAAAAAAATAATGGCATTAAATCTATGCTTATACATTTGGCCGGAGAGCCATTATTTGGTACTGTTAAACTTACTAAATCCGAAAGAGGGGCTGTAGCCGCAATGTGCAATTTAATTCGGCCACCTGTTTAAAATTGGGCGCTTTGCGCCCTCTTTTTTATTTGACTTTTTTCTAAATTCATGATATAATAAAGAAAAAATATGGGGGTAATTTTAATGGAAATTACTATCGAAGATAAAAAATATAAATTAATTGAAGAAACCGTGGAAACTAAATTTTTATCTACTCCAGAATAGTTTATCTCTTGTTTATTAGATCATGAAAAAGGTCAAAATTTATATATTGAGTATAAAAATTATATTGATATAAGTAATGCCTTAATTTGGGCTAGAGAAAATCTTAGTTTTAAAGCTCACCAACTGGATGAAACTTTAAATATTAATGATTATAATATTGTATGGAGAGCCTGGAGAAATGTACCTAGCACTCAAGAAAAAGAAGAAAATGAATGGAAGGGGTGAAGAAAATGTCTGAACGAACAATATACGATGATATGATTGATGAGTACTTTAATCGTCATCCAGATGCAGGACTCGCTTGGTGGATGCTGCCACTTGAACAGCAGCCCGAAGGTTTCAAGCAAGAAATGTATGATATTATTTGGTATTTGACGCATAAGGAGGATAAAGATGAATAAAGAGCCACTCGGGTACTTAGGCGGCGATATCATGACATATGGCTCTAATCTCGCACGCCAAGAAGAATATGATAAGTTTAAGGCAGTAGGTATTCCTGGTGAAGTATATAGCCCAGTTCAAAACAAATCAATTAATGATAAATCTAATATGACAGAAGAAGAGAATAACCATCTTGCTGAAAAAATCTGTGAAGCAGATATCGAACGTCTATGGAACAGTGATTATACTGTTCTGTGCCCAGAACAAAGCGCCATTGGCACTATGTGCGAAATGGGTGTGCTATATGGGTGGAAGTATATGGCAGACCAAATGATTAAGAAAGTTTGGGAAACAATAATGGATAATAATTGGAAAAATACTAATTTAGGTAATTTATCACAAGAACAAAAAGCACAATTATTTGATGTACTATTAAAAATTCTTGATCAACAAGCAATTAAACAAAATTATGCCCATTACTTCGATATTCGCACCAACCATCTTAATGAGAAGGACTGGCGCCGCAGCTTCAGTATCAATCAGATGTTATATGGTATGATTTTGTACGCTACGACAGATCATACACTACATAATTCATTTGATGAAATTCTACCTTTACTACAAAAAGAATATGGTAAGAAAGATACAGACGAACATATATCAGATTGGAGGTAACTTATGAAAACAACAAATAAAGTTTAGACTGGAGATACAATTACAGGAACCAGTACAAGTACATCTTATACTTACAACAATCATTCTTATACATCTGAAAAAGGATGGGAATGTCCTCGCTGCGGCCGCATTAATGCCCCTTGGGTACGACAATGTGATTGTTCTCCATCTACTTATACTTCTTGGGATAAATTTACAGTAAATCCCTGTGATAAAAAATGGTGGACAGAAATTACATGTAGCGATGATAATACGTTTAAAATCCATCCAGAATCTATTGCCTATAGCACTAATATAAATCAAATAGCCGGCGGTAGTGATTATAAAGATCCAGTCACGGGAGATTGGGTAAACGTTCCCAAAACTTATACTAATACAGTAAAGAGGTAATTTTATGTTATATGGAATTAATGATAAACTTCCTACAAAACGACTATTCGTGGCTGCGATGCAGCAGGTTATTGCTTGCTTTGTAGCTACAGTACTAATTCCACAGATTTGTGGCGTGCCTATCGCGCCAGCTATGCTAGGTGCTGCTTTAGGCACATTGCTATATCAGTTATTTACTAAAGGTCAATCACCAATGTTTATTAGCTCTTCTGGTGCTTTTGTTGCGGCAGTACTTGGCGCCTTAGCACTTGGAACCGCGCCTAATTATCTTGCAGTATTTATTGGCGGCTTGATTGTATGTCTTGTGTATTTTGCTGTAGGCTTAGCAATCAATCATTTTGGTACTGCTTGGATTAATAAAGTATTACCACCAGTAGTAATCGGCCCTATTGTTGCTGTTATTGGCCTTAACCTTGCTACTTTTATTCCTACATATTTTCAAATCAATGGACAGTATAGTCTAATCGGTTTTGGACTTGGTATGCTTACACTTATTATTACTGCACTAATTTCTCACTATGGGAAAGGATTTATCAAGAATCTACCTTTCCTTGTAGCAATTCTAATTGTATATGCTTTCGCCGCAATTCTAACAGTTTGTGGAGTACCAGTTATTGATTTTAGCGTATTTAATGGTGTAAAGATTTTTCAGTTACCAGATTTTGCTTTCTTACATTTTGGAACTTGGGATTGGGGTTATCTACCACAGATTCTCCTACTATTCCTACCACTAAGTCTTGTTACGATTTGTGAGCACACTTCAGATCATAAGGCTTTAAGCGCTGTAATTGGAACTGATTTGACACAGAAGCCCGGCCTCGGTTACACTCTAATGGGCGATGGCGCAGCTACGGCTCTTGGTACTCTAATTGGTGCAATGCCCAATACAAGCTATGGCGAAAGTGTAGGGACTACGGGCTTTAGTAAGATTTGTTCTAAATATGTAATTACGCTAGCTGCTATCATTATGGGTATTGCCGCGTTTATTGGACCGCTACAAGCCTTCCTTGTAAGTATTCCCAGTGCAATCTTCGGCGGCTGCGCAGCCATTCTCTATGGCTATATTACTCTATCTGGTATTCGTACCATTAAGGACAGTAATATTGATTTAAATAATAATAAAAATGTTACTATTATCGCAGCTGTACTAACACTTGGTGTTTCCGGTGCGGTCTGCAATTTTGGCATCGTAAGTATTGGAACTACTGCACTTGCAATGCTTGTAGGTATTATTCTCAACTTAATTCTGAAGGAGAATAAAAATGTATAAAACAAAAGAAGAACTCGAACGTGCATGGCCCCTTGGCACAGTTGTTGCTGAGGAGCCAATTTTCCAACGTTTCTATTGCGCCGATGAGGTTATGTTTAAAAAAATTAAAGAATGGTTTAAGGATGCTGAAGTAGAACAGACTTCGCCGCATCATGCTACTGTAAGTAGACTATCCAAGAAAACCATCGAAGGATACCTGTACAATGGAGAAACTTGGTATCCTATGATAAGAGATGCAGCGGGATGGTCTATTTATATACCGGAGGTATTTTAAAATTTGAGGAGTTGAAACTTCAACTCCTCTTATTTGACATTTTTATAATTTATGATATAATTATTATAGAAAAGAAAGAAAGGATGATAGAAATGAAATTTGTTCTGACTGATGCCGCACATCACATAGAGAAAATAATTGAATTAAATACTATAACGGATATTATGGCATTAATCAATAAATATGATTATCCTATTATTTTTTATGATAAGAAAGATTATCCAGAGTATAATTATCCTATAATTAAAATTTATAATGATTATCTTGAATAAGAAAGGATGATAAATCGTGGGAATGGATTGCTATTTGTGGGAAGCACCAAATCATAAGATATTTAAAGATGAAAATTGGTATTCTTCAGGCATTGTAAAGGAACGTATGTATTGGCGCAAGAATTGGGATATGGTTGAGAATTGGTCATTCATTCCTAAAGATTATGAATCTGGCGAATTTATTGAAATTGGAAGCAAGGAACTTGAAGAAATGATTAAGGTTGCTTGTGCTCATCATGATTATTTTGGAACTTATGATTCCCTACCTCAGTTGTGTGAGTTGCGCGATGAGGTATTGGAATGGGAACAAAATGAAATTAAAGATAAGAAACTGTTTGTAGAATATGATTGGTAATTTAACGCCTATCAATAAGATAGGCATTTTTATATCTTGGAGGTGTGTGCTTTTTGATACAGACTATTATTGATAAATTTAAAAAATATATGACAGATAATAGCCTGACTCAAGGGCAGGCCGCCGAGCAAGTAAGCATTAGCAGAACGCATTTAAATAAAGTATTGAATGGCAAAGAGACGCCTTCTATGGCCCTTCTAATGCGGATCGAAAAAGCAATGGAGGGGTACAATGGCTAATTATGCAAATCAATTAACTATTAAGTTAGAGATAAATAAAACAATAAGAACAGCCGGTGATAAAAGCGGAGAAGCTTTTACTCCATGGATATATTGGAAATACAAGAAAGCCGCGATGAAAAAGCTTACTGGAAATGGATATAAATTGTGGGAATATATGTATTCATGGGCAGGCAATGGATCATTCGATCTTTCTCCCAAACGTATTATTGAAGAGATTGGTATTAGTGATAAAGGTATTCGCCTCGCGCGAAAAGAACTAGAGGATTGTGGATGCCTCGTATTAGAAGAAGGAAAAAAGAATGTTTATATTTTTTATCCTGACGCAATACTGTAATTTTTACCGCATTCAGTGCGGTAAAAATTACTATAACAACTCGGTAAAAATTACCGTAGTCTACTGTAAAAATTACCATAACCTCCGGTAAAAATTACAGGAACCTATGGTAAAAATGATAGGAGTAATATAAATATAATAATAATATAATATAAATAAAAATAAAACTATAATAAAAATATGGCGCGTTCGCGCATAAGGGGTAAAAATGAAACTAAAAATTAAAATTTCATACGAATGGGAAGAAGATTTAACTGAAGCTTGGGAAGAATGGAAAGCAGATGGCTATACTATTGAAGAATTTAAAAATAATGAAATAAGTTTTCATCACGCCATTGAGCGACTTGATTCTGCTGCGGATAATCATATCTGCTATGACTATAAAAGAAATTTAGAGGTAAAATGGGATGAGTAAAACAAATTGTCCTAATTGTGGTGCTGCATTAGATATTTTTTCACCTAAATGTGAATTTTGTGGAACTAAAAATATTAATATGACAGATATTGACCTTGCGAGTGGCGAAGCCGCGAACTTTATATTCCGCCTGCCGCATAATATTACTGGCGCGAACGGGCAAGAAGTTTACATGAGTATGTTAGCGATTCCAAGGCTAAATACTATAGAAATGGTAAGTGAACCGGTTAGCATATATGGCGGCTTAGGAGATGCGCCTTTATGCACTTATAATCGTGAAACTAATTTGCAAATGGGGCTTACCTTAGATGCAATTCCTCGAAAAGAAGCAAAGAATGAAATTTGTCGATTGACATATTCTTAAAATTATGATATAATAAAGAAAAAGAGGTAAATATGCTAGTACAGTCTAACGTCTGGTATGCTAAGGCAATCACGCCACCTTCAACATACAAACTACTACTTTCTGATGGCGTTGAAGTATGTCCCGGTTATTATTATAATCATAAATTTTATGTTGAAGATATTGATGTTACAGATATAGTAAAACAATGGTGCATTACAAAACAAGGCGAGAAACCACATTTAAATTAAAATAGGATAAGGTGAAATGAATGACTAAAACGTTTTGCGACAGATGCGGTAAAGAGATAACGAAAGAATACGGATGGATTACACATAGAACACTATATGCTAATATAAAACTTGTACCCTGGAAAAAGCATGAAGAATGGTCTGAACGAGCAGATAAATACATATGCCCGGAATGCGAAAATAGTTATATTCATTGGTTTATGAATCCAGAAACGAAAGAAAGGCAGTGAAATGGGAATGATAGTGATAACAACAATGGACGCGCTTCCAGACTATTGCTATGACTGTCCGTGTAACAATGATGAACATAGTACTTGCGAAGTAGATAAAGAAAACAGGTCAACGTATGAATACAGGCCATATTGGTGTCCATTAAAAGAGGTAAGCAATGATGCCTGACAATGGAGGAAGAAAGAGAATGACCAGAGTTGAGATGATGAAAAGGCGGTGAAGTGGGAATGAAACTGTTCAAGAAGTTGAAACGAAAACATTATGATTTGCGGTCTGAACTGGCCAAATGGGTTGAAAAGAACATTGGTGTTGAATATGTAAATGAAGCACTTGAGAAATATGACAAGATAAACAATGGAATACCTATTGGTGGGTTTATGGAAACAGCAACATTTATTGATATGATTGAAACTGTAAAAGCAGAAGTAGAAGGCCGGTGAAATGAGAATGAGAGAATTGATTTATCGTGATGATTGTGATCTTAATGCGCCGTCCCTCGGGCGCGATGAAATGCTTTGGGATTTGATTTATGAAATGCATATGCCCGATTCACAAGAAGTATTCGACTTTGCTGTAGCAGTAATGAATGCCGCACAAAACGTGATTGATACCGCGCCTACTATCACTACCGATGAAGTTATGGCATATAAGTGTCCCGAATGTAAAACAGTTAGTATTTTATATGACAACGATAAATTCTGTCCGGTATGTGGCATTGGGAGGAAGTATGGAAATTCTTGAAACTATTCCTATTTATGGTACACCAAGCTGGGTTGGAATTCTTTTTCTTTCAAGTATCTTACTCGCGATTTTAACAATCCTATTTGCTCTAAATACAAAATATATAGGTGCAATTATGGCACTTATCTCTGCAATTGGTATAATATTAAGTGGCATTTGCGCAGTTATCTTCCATGATACTGAATTTAAGCACAATGAATATATAGTACGTATTACAAACATACCTACGCAAGAATTTATAGAAAAATATGAGGTAGTTAAGCACTTTGATTATTCTGATGTAATTCAAATAAAGGAGATTGAAGATAAATGAAAGTAATTGCTCGCCCACTAGGCACAGGTAAGACTAAGGAACTAATGGATATGGCGCTCGAAGCTGATGGCATTATTCTTACTACAAACAAACGCGCGCTTCAAGTCAAAGCAGAAGCATATGGCTATGATTCTCTGTGTATTATTGATCTTGCAGATTTGTTTTATGGTGATTTTGACCCAGCTAAGCCACTATTTGTCCATAAGCTCGATGATGTAATGCAAGAATATTTTAAAGCAGATTTTAATTTGGATTTGCAGGGGTTTAGTGTAAGAATGGGAGAATAATATGTTTTATAGTTATAAAGATGGTATAAGTACACAAGTATGCTCTTCAACAGAAATTACAGATTTAGTCCACAATACAGTAAAATATTATGAAGAATTAGTTACTGAATTACGTGAACGTAATAAAGAACTTTATGAACATGCAGAAGAAATTGTTAGAAAAGATTATGAGAACAAAATTAAGAATTTGGAAGAGCGACTTCGATTTTCTTATGGTGAATTTGCTACGGAAACCGAACTTAATGAATATAATAATTTTGTGAAAGAACATATGCATAACCGCGAGACTTCTCGATACAATGGCGGCCGCGCGCCTTATTTAATCCCCCATTATGGTGGAATTGGGCGAACACTTAAAGTTGTATGTCCTATTTGCGGCGAATCAAAGGATATTACTGATATGGAGAATTGGTAATATGTGGAGTATAATGATAATCGCACGAGACTTTGAGGAAATTGTGCAAGAATTTTTGGATAAGACAGCAGGTTTTACTCTGCAGCGAACCTTTCGCTCTAAATATGAAGTAATTATATACACTGCACTAGTTCAAATAAAAATATATGCCTATAATGGAGGAGAAATATTGCGGTTTCGTGGCATGAAGGCGGATATAATTTATCTTGAAGAAGAGCTTTATAATGATAATGAACTTCGTAATGCTGTTTTCATCCCAATGAGTACTCTAAGAGTGGTGCGTCCACTAAAAGATATAAGGAACAAGTTAGGATGGTTAATGAATTAAATTATAATGAATATATTTTACTATTTAGCAGAAAATCAAAAGATATTACTAATATTATAATTTGGTAATTAAATATTTGATTTTTATTAAAATTATGCTATAATATAATTGTACTAAGGGATGAGGACTTCCAAGACCACACATCAGTGATTTCCTGCATCGCCTTAGACTGTGGTGGTTTGAGGCAGTCCTTCCGCTGAGTGAACAAAAAAGGGAATTGTTGACGATTGGTTGCGATGGGCTAACCGTTCTCAATATGGAGAACCAAAATCGGAGCCATCATAAGGGGAGTGTGTGTTGCCCTTGTGGAAATTAGGCACAATAAGAGTGCCTAATTTCAATTTTGATCATTTATTATTTTGAGTGAAGAATAGAAAGAGAGAGAAAGGAATTAAAACAATGAAAGTATCTGAAACGATGACTATTACCAAGCGGAGCGCTGATGGCGCATTCTATGGCGAACATAATAATGTCCCTTATGTAATTGAGCGTTCGCACACTGACTATAATGCCTATGAAGGCTTTTATAATGTAATGAGAGCTACAGCTTTCGGTGATCGCCCTCAGCTTTTCAAGGAAATCCTGCTGAACAATCGTTATCCCATGATTTTTGGAGATACCCATGAATCTGCTCCTGCTCCCGCTCCTCAGCGTGATCCCAAGGATATTCTGATTAACGGAATCAAGCATCTGATGGACTTCTTCACCGAGTTTAGCTTTACTCCTTCTTTCCGGTTTACTAATACTTTTGCTTATATGGCTTGCAAAGGTATTGAACAGGCAATTGAGTATGTTACGAACTATTTCGCTCTGATGGATTCTTCCTATGTAAAGGAAGTTCAGCAGAAGGTCAAGAGTTCAGAATTTATACAGATTATCAAAGACATTGCCCAGTACGGTGAACCGACTTCCCACATTAATACTCGACTTAAGGTTTACTTTGGGCCTGCCGGAACAGGCAAAACCACGCGCGCACAGGAGGAAAGCGAAAACCGTTGTGTTGTTTGCAACTCTTCTATGCTGCCGTCCGATCTGATGGAAGATTTTATCTTCAAAGATGGCAATCCTGACTTTAATCCTTCCCTTTTGTGGAATTGTATGGAACAGGGTAAGACAATTGTCCTCGATGAAATCAATCTTCTTCCATTTGATTCTCTGCGCTTCCTTCAGGGCATTGTGGATGGTAAGAGCGAGTTCTATTATAAGAACCGTCCAGTGCATATCCATGAAGGTTTCCAGATTATCGGGACAATGAACCTCTCTCTTGGTGGTATGATTTATGGACTACCAGAGCCGTTGGTTGACCGTTGCTCTGAAGCCAAAGAATTTACGCTTACTGCCGAACAGCTGACGAAAGCGATTATCGGGTGGGATGGGATTTAATCCCATCTTTTTTTATAGGCGAATTTAAGTGCTGAACACTTAATTAGTTGTTTGACTTTTTATATAATTTCTGATATACTTATATTGTTCCAAAGGAAAACAGAAAGTGAGGAATTAGAATGGAACTAAGTTTTGCAAGATGTGAATCCATTGTGAATACCCTTCCTGTTGGCTTCTATACAGGACGGAGAATCAATGTTCGAGTTGATAAAGATGCGGAAACTTCATACTACGATCCGATGGAAGATCGTATTGTTGTTTCCTATCCTATTATTGCCCATCGTATGGAGGTCATGCCAGAAGGCTCTTGTGATGAAGAAGAAGCTGTCCGGTCTATGATGTATCATGAAGTTTCCCATGCTATCCTCACTCCTGCTGAATCTTTGCAAAATAGTTTTGCAGTAAACTGTATGGAAGATGAACGCATTGAAACTGTTCTGAAGAACTACTTTCATGGTGTGAATTTTCGTAAACAGCTACTCGATGTGCATGGCGGAAAGATTCCACAAGCAATCGATGTAAAATCTGCTTTCTTCAACGCCGTTCGATTCGGTCTAGGAACAGGCAAAGTACAAAAAGAAGTTCAGCGTATTATCAATAAATTTGCTTCTATGAATCGTACCACTGGGCGTTGGGACAATCCCATTGGTGCGAGAGATTATGAAGATGCTATAGAAGATTTGTATAGACTCGTTCAGAAAGAATTTAAAGATAATCCCGAAGAGTTTCAGCCTAAAGGAAATGGCGGCAAAGGCGAACCGCAAAAAATGGATAAGCTCGGAGAAAATAAGCAAGGTTCAGGGAAAGGTAAGCTATCTAATGAAAAAGGTGAAGAAAATGAATCTGAAGATAGCGAAGAATCTGAATCTCAAAACCTTTGCGGTGAAGAGCATGAAAGTCCTCTCTCTCAAGAGCAACTCAAGCGCATGGTCGGCACTTCTCTCGGCAAGCAGTCCGGTTTGAATGAGGCACAGGCTGATAAACTGAATGAGTTTCAGAAAACCGTTGAAATGATTATTGGTAACTTTAATAAGAAGAACAAAGGCGGGAGCGGAATTAACGCTTACTCTGGTGTGTTTAATCCTCGCGCCGTCACCCGCAAAGACTATCGGTATTTTGAACGTGCAATGACCACGCAGGGCAACAATAAGTTCGGTACTTGCCATCTGAATTTGATTATTGATTGCTCCGGTAGTTATTGTGACAATGTCAATGTTACTAACGGAATCCTTGCGGTTCTGTCAGAGATTGAACGAAAAAACCGAAACTTCTCTATGGACGTTGCTTTCATTAATCATGAGTTCAGACTTTGTAAGACAGTTAGCGAACGTAAGATGACCGCTTGGGGCGGCAACTCTATTCCGGAAAACATGAAAGAAATCCTGATGAAGTTGCAGAAACCGCAAACATGTAATTACAATATCGTTCTGTTTGATGGTGACGCTTGTTGCAACAATATGGGATATAGAGATTGTAATAAGGCTTTCAGTGTATTCGACATGAAGCAGACCACACTTATTACAGATCCAGACAACGAAGCGTATATGGATCCACCCTTTACCTCTACGAAGGTTGTGGTTACTCAGAACTATACAAAAGAACTGATTGACCATATTATCCATGCACTTACTATTGCTTTTGCTTAAGGAGTAATTATGGAAAAGTATAATTATGAAGAACAAATGGTTAATGATATTAAAGAGTGGATTCTCTTAAACGGAATACTTACCCAAGCTAAACAGAAAGAATGGACAAAAGATGAATTATGTGATTGGCTTTTTGATGAACTTTGGGCAGATGATTGCATAACTGGTAATGGAAGTTATGGGTATGCTCCAGAGGAAAAGTGTGAAGAATATGTGGCACATAATCTTTCACTTTATTTTGAAGCCGCAGCAGAATTTGACGATTGGCCGCGAAATGAACCACAATGGGTTTATTCAAACCCAGCTCAGCATATGGATGCAACTATTAGATGTTATCTTTTAGGTTCCTGTGTTAATAAAGCAATAGAGGAATTAAATTATGAAGTCAATTAATTGACTTCTTTTTTAATTTATGATATAATTAAATATAGAGGAGGGTAAAATGAGTATAAAAGATTTTGTTATTGGAAAAAATTATCCAAAAACTTATTGTAAAATCATGAGTGAAATTTATCCTGCATTAGATGGAAAGCATAAGAATGTTCAATATACATGTACATTTTGTAATAGTGGTATTATATATGAAACACATTATGATAATATTCAAAGTGGCCATACTTGGAGGTGTGCCGAATGCGGTAGAAAATATCATAATATGAAACCACCAGAATTAGATTATCCACGCAAATCAAAATCTACTAAAGATAATATAAATCATAATAATCTTAAATCAAAACATTATGGTGAAATAAGAGGACAGTGGTTAATTCAAGATTATGATCACAGTGACTTACAGGGTCATAGTTATTATAATTGTAAGAATATTCAAACTGGTGAAATTAAACCTAAAAGATTAGATACTTTACCACATAATATAGATAACGTATTGAAAAATATTATTAAGGAGTGATGAAATGGCTTATAACGCAGATTCAATTCAAGTGAGAGACTTCCGCACGGCGGCAAGAACAACTCCTGGTATGTATATTGGTGCGGACGGGCAAGATGCAACATTTAACTGCTTTCTTGAAATATTAAATAATGCGTGTGATGAAGCTATTATGGGTCGTGGTAATCAGATTACTGTTACAGTATCTGATAATGTAATGACAATTTCTGACACCGGCGCGGGCGTACCAAGAGGGCCTAATAAAGATACAGAAGAAGTACTTATAGAAATATATACCGCGGCACATTCCTCTGGTAAGTTTGATTCTACTAATTATAAACGTGTTCGTGGGATGCATGGTGTAGGTTCTAGTACAGTTTGTGTTTGTTCTAAAAATTTTGAAGTATATACTAGACGAGATGGTGCAGAATGGTATCTCCAGTTTAAGGATGGTATTCCTCAAGCAACAAAAGCTATAGCAGTACGAAAGACAAAAGAAACAGGGACTACTATTACATTTGAGCCAGATAAAACTATTTTTCATATTCCAGAAACTGAAGCAGCCTTTGATAAAGAACGAATTCGTAAAGAACTTGAACTAACAAGTTATTTTATTCCTAATGTAACCTTTATATATACTACTGAAGGAAGTACAGAAAAGTTTATATCTAAAAATGGATTAAAAGATTTCGCGGCAGCTATGATATCTAAACCTCTCCACAAACAATATATTTATGCTAATAAACATTTTGATGGAGATATTGATATTGAAGTTTTCGCGCAATGGACTGGTGGAAAAGAGAAAAGTTATGTATTTTCTAATGGCGCTTTAAATGCCAACGGCGGTACTCCAATTGCAGGTATGAAAGCAGCTTTTACCCGTACAATTAATGATTTAGCTAAAGAATCATTTGATGGTGATATGATTCGTAAAGGGTTAGTAACTATAATTAATATTAAGCATCCACATCCTGTATATCAAAATCAAGTAAAAGATAAAATTCAAAATACGGAATTACGCGGTTATACACAGACTGTCTTTACTGAAGCGATTAAAGATTGGGCAACAAATAATAGAGATGACCTTGATAGAATACTAACAGTATTATCTAAAGAAGCGAAAGCAGATGAGGCCGCGGAACGTGCGAGAAATGCTGTTCTCTCTATGGAGAAGAAAGAAACTGAACAGCGTAAGCGTAAAGTTACTTCTTCTGATAAGTTTAAAGATTGTGAGAAGCATGGCCCCGATTCTATGCTTATTATTTGCGAAGGTAATTCCGCATTGGGAGGTCTAATGCCTGCGCGTGATGTAAAGACAGAAGCACTTTATGCTGTGCGTGGTAAAGTAAAGAATTTAATGAAGCATCCTCTGGAAGAATGCCTAGAAAATCAAGAAGTATCTGATATTATTATGGCACTTGGATGCGGTATTCAAGAACGCTATAATGAGAAGAAACTTAATTACGGGAAAGTCGCAATTGCGACAGATGCTGATGTGGATGGATATTCTATTATGTGTCTAATTGCAACCCTCTTCTATGTGCTGATGCCAAAGTTTATTGAAGAAGGACGACTTGGCTGGTTGCGCGCGCCACTTTACAGATTAAGTAAAGGTAAACAGCATGTATATGCTTATGATGAGGATGAGCTTGCAGAATTAAAGAAAACCCATAGTGGATGGGAACAGAGCCGCTACAAAGGCTTAGGCGAGATGGTAGCAGAAGATATGGAAGAATCTATGCTACACCCCGTAAATCGGCGTCTAGATATTCTTACTATTAATGATGCTGAATTAGCGTCGGAATCACTAAAGATGCTAATGGGTACTGAAGTTGAGGGACGCCGAGATTTCTTGTTTGATAATGTTGATTTTAATATTTTGAATAGTTGAGGTTGTTATGGCAGAAATATTTTTACCGAAAACAGATGAAGAAATGTATCAAGTATTTCCTAAGTATAAAGGCGAGAATGGTAATAAAATTAAAGATAGAACTGGTTTACAAATAGGCAAATTAAGAGTGCTTTATCGCACTCTTGATATTATTAATAGTACTGATAATCGTCCGAGAGTACAATGGGTTTGTTTATGTGAATGCGGCAATGTTGTTCAGCGTTCCTCAGATAGAATTTCTACATTGCTAAAAAAAGAGAATGTATCCTGCTATAATTGTAAATCAGTAGAATTTTATAAACGAAAAGAAATTGGTACTTGGGCCATTTTAGATCACTTTTTATATAATGAAGGCGCTGCAGAACGAGAACATACTAAATTAACATGTAAAGTATGTGGATTTACATATTCTCCAAGAACAACTGATATTATTAATAAAGTTCCTGAATGTATGGTATGTACTGCAGCAAAAAAATCAGGTCTTATTAATCAAACGATATATTCTCAGCAAATCCTTTCTTATCGAGCTTCTCATGACAATATTCATGCCTCTCCAATTTGGAAGGTTAAATGCTTAAATTGCGGAGAAATTGTTGAAAAAACTACTGCAGAAGTGAAGCGTCAGAAATCTTGTGGTTGTATGGCAGGAGAACCATATGACGATGCACTAGGTAAAACTTATGGTCGTTTAACAGTCATACAAATATTACCTGCAAAAACTAACTATGATAAGCGTGCTTTATGTAAATGTGAATGCGGTAATACAACTGTTGTTCAAATTAATAATTTACGAAGTGGCCATACTCAGTCATGCGGATGCTTACAGAAAGAAACTGCGGGAGCATTATCTCGTTTAGAATTAAATCCTGGACAACAATTCGGCAATTTAACAGTAATAGAATTTGCTGGTCAAAATGATACTGGACATACATTATGGAAATGTCGTTGTAAATGTGGATCAGAGCGAAATTATTTAGGATATTTATTAACTACTGGACAAACAACTTCATGTGGTTGTGTTAATTCAAAAGGAGAAGAAAAAGTAGCCAGTATACTGATTGCTAATAATATACCATTTGAAAAATATAAGACTTTTGATAGCTGTCGTTTTCCTAATACTAATAGATTAGCATTTTTTGATTTTTTTGTAGATAATAAATATTTAATTGAGTTTGATGGCATTCAACATTTTGAATTTAGGCAAAATGCAAATGGAAGTAAATCTTGGAATACAAAAGAAAACTTTGAGGAAACGCAATATAGAGATGCATATAAAAATCAATGGTGCAAAGAAAATAATATAACATTAATTCGTATTCCATATTGGGAATTTTCACGTATAACACTACAGGATTTACTGCCAGGTTCTAGATTTACATATATTGAATAATTGACAATCTTTAAAACCTATGTTATAATAAATAAAAGAAAAGGGGAAAGAAGAAAATGGGCCTATTGGATGTAATACAGATAGTATTGATAATTCTTAAACTAACTAATCTTATTAATTGGCCTTGGTTGGTTGTACTTATCCCATTATGGATTATAATTATTCTGCTAATTTATCTAGAACATAAAGGTCATTAAGTGCTGATAAATAAAAAGAAAGGAGTGAGAATATGATTAAAAACGTAGACTTTCAAAAAACAACCGAAGAAGCATTTCTAAAATATGCGGCATCGGTGGCTCAGGAGCGTGCATTACCGGATGTGCGTGATATGCTAAAAATCGGTTTGCGGCAAGGTCTATATGCTCAGTTTACGAATAAACTCACTCATAAGGATAAGTTTCAGAAGGCACAGAAGAGTGTAGCTTCAGCTATGTCCCAATCATATGTTCATGGTGACGTTGCAATGTATGATGCCCTTATTCGTGCCGCCAGGCCATGGTCAAGCCGCTATCCACTGGAAGATGTACAAGGTAGCTATGGTAATCCTTCATCTCCTGATAGTCATGCGGCTGCTCGTTATGTAGAAATGAAGTCAAGCGAAGTTTCAGACTTCATGTTTGATGGCCTAAAGAAAAATGCCATTACAGAATGGTACTGGAATTATGATGATTCAGAGCAGATTCCATCTGTATTCCCATCCATTGGCTATTGGAATATTGTAAACGGTTGTCAAGGTATTGCAGTTGCAATGGCGACATCTGTGCCTCAGTTTAATCTTAAAGAGGTTAATGATGCTCTTATTAAAATTATCAAAGACCCCTCAGTTGATTTTAATCAAATTTATTGCGCTCCAGACTTTGCTACTGGCGGTATTCTTACAAATGCTACTGAAGTAAAAGATAGTTTGCGAGTTGGGCGTGGTAAATCTATACGCTTGCGCGCGAAAATAACTTATCAGCCTAAAGAAAATATGCTTCAAGCGACAGAGCTACCATACGGAGTGTTTACTAATACTGTAATGGATCAACTTGCATCATTAGTAAATGAGGATCCAGATTATGGTATTGATAAGGTTATTGACCATACAAAGAAAACTGCGGATATTCGTATTTATCTTTCCAAAGGACAAAACCCCGATAAAATGATTGCCAAGCTATACCATGATACTTCACTTGAAAATCATTTCTCTATCAATATGATTCTTTTGGATAAAGGAAGATTCCCAAAAGTATTTGGTTGGCGCGAAGCATGCGATGCTTACATTGCTCATATTAGAGAATGTAAGCGTAATATGATTGAATTTGATTTAAATAAAGCGCTCGCGCGCGAAAACATCATTAATGGATTACTAATTGCCTTAGCTAATATTGATGATATCGTTGCTATTATCAAAGGTAGCGATAGTCCAAAGGATGCCGCGGCAGCTTTGATAGCAAAATACAAATTCAATAAAGAACAGGTTGACGCAATTTTAGCTATGAAGCTATCCTCCCTATGCCGACTTGACGGCGTAAAATTAAATGATGAACTAGAAGAAATTAAACGTTTTATTGCTGACTGCCAATACCTATTATCTGAACCTACCGCTTTAAATGAAAAATTAATTGAAATACTAAATCTGGTATCTCAAAAATTTGGCGACGCAAGGCGCACACAAATCACAGATACGCTTGGTGATGAAGAAGAACCTGAAGAAATTAAAGAACAAGATGTAGCAGTTATTTATAATGGAAAAACAATTAAAATTGTTGAAAAAGGTAAAGAAACCAAATTTAAACAAACCATTATATATACAACAAATCTTGGTTCTCTTACATTGATTACCAGTGCGGGGAAAATGTATAATATTTCTCTTAGTAAGTTAAAATTAGATAAAGAATATAAGATAACTGATATAGCTGATATTGGAGGGGAATATCCGTGCCTACTAATTGATACTATGAGTTTTAATGCTTATAAATCTTTAACTTGTGTGACAAAGAAAGGATTCATTAAAAAGAGTCATATTGGTGAATACGTTGCTCGCGCGAAAAAAGGCATAGCAATTAATAAGATGGATGATGATGACAGTATCGTAGGAATAATTCTTAGTAGCGATGATGATGATAAGGTCGCTATTATAGGAAATAATGACTATTATAATTGTTATCCATTGAGTGAAATTAGTTATACTGGGCGCATGACAAAAGGTGTTAAAGCAATTAAACTTGAAGCCGAAGGTTTTGTAAAGGAAGCTAAATGGGTAGGAGATTCTGAATATAAAATTACCGGTCGGGCGGTAAAAGGAGTGAAAAATGGATAAAGCATATCGTAATTTATTTATTGAACTGTGTCATGCTACTGAAATTGCGGCAGAGTAGGTTATGGAATATGATCATAACTAGGGCGATAGTAAGGGTGAAGAAGTTGCTCAATTAATGCGTGATGATTATATTGCTCTTGGTGATAAATTAAAAGAAGAGCAAGAACTAGAAAAAGCTGATTATACTAAATTACTCGCTGGAGCATATATTGTTTCTAATAATTTAAATGATAAAATTATTAATATGCAAAAAGCTGTGCGCGGGTATGACACTGATTTAATTCCTAAACTTAAAGATGTTATTGATAATTCAACAAGCAATGCAGAAGCTAATAATAAAGCAAATATTATTTTCGTTACAAAAAAAGAAAATTAATGTTTGACTTTAATGAAATTTTCTGATATAATATAATTGTAAAAAAGAGTGAAACACACTCGAAAAATATAAAATAAAAAGGAGATATAAAATTATGGCAAGTGTAAACAGTGTTAGTGTACTAAATTTTCTAAAGGAACATTATGGAAATGAATATTCTAAGCAGGAGATCGCTGATGCACTAGGAATTTCTCTTAGCGCAGTAATTGGCAGTATTAATCCACTAGAAAAGAAGAAATATACCACGACAACTCGTGAAGAAGTGGTAGAACTAGAACCAGCAACAGAAACACGTAAGGCTAAGACAAAGACAGTTAAGTATCATACTCTAACCGAAGCTGGTCTAGCTTATGATCCAATCGCTGAGGAACAGGCCAAGCTCGCAGCACGTCAGGCTGAAAAGGAGCGTAAGGCCGCAGAGAGGGCAGCAGCTAAGGCCGCAAAGGAAGCAGCAGAAACAGAATTTTAATTAAGAATAAAATAACGAAGCAAAGGAGAAATGTAAAATGAAAAGTATTCAAGTACAAGCAACAAATAAAATTAATCTCGCAGGCACTCTAATGGATGTTTCTTTTGGCGATGGTAAGCTATCTGATGGTCGTCCATATCAGCGTGCAACAGTAACGGTTCGTGTTACTCAGACTTATGGCGGCAAGGAAGAAACAAGCGATGTACAGGTTGGCATGTTTGCAACCGAATATACTTCCACAGGTAAGAATAATCCCGCATGGAAGAGTCTAAATGATCTAAAGCTAATGAAGACTGCGCAGAATGTTGGCATTGATCATGCATCTCATGTGCGTTTAACTGGTACTTCTCTGCAGGAAAATAACTTTGTATCTCGTACCGGACAGCTAATTAATGGATGGCAGATTCGTGGTTCATTCATTAATGAAGCTCGTGTTGCAGATGTGGCATCCTTTGTAACTGATATCTTTATTATGGATATGCATGATGAAGTAGACCGTGATGGCGATACTACTGGCCGTCTAGTAATTAAGGGCGGTATTGTACAGTATAGCGGGAAGCTTGATGTAGTTGAATTTATCGTTGAAGCTCCCGATACTGTTGAATATATTTCTCGTAATTGGGAAACCAATGGTACAGTTACTGTTAAGGGTCGTATTCGTGTTCTTTCTCAGGAAGAGGAAGTGCAGTCTAGCGGCTGGGGTGAAGATGTACCAGAAACCACAACTAAATTTGTGCGTGAACTAATTATTACTACTGGTGATGATGAATGTAAGGAAGAAGATTTTGCATATGATCCAGTAGAAATTAAGAAGGCATTTAATGAGCGTAAGGCGGCAATTGAACAGATGCAGATTAATGCTCGTAATAGTGCAACTGTAAAGTCTGTTGCTAATGCCCCTGAAGCTTCCTCTAAGAAGTATGATTGGGAGTAATTGTAAGTCAAACCAGTGGTAGGAGTGATTAAAAGCACACCTGGCAATTGAAAACTTACAATGTGATAGAGGGATTGGGCATAAGAATTGGCTTATGCCCTACCTCGGACATTCATATGAAAGGAGGAAAATAAAATGGCAGATATTGATATATTTAATTTAAAACCCAGTGTTATTGATCGTTCCGTTAAAGGTAAATATATTCTTATCTATGGTAAGAGTAAGAGCGGAAAGACCTCTTTTGCAGTACAGGCTCCACGTACACTAACTTGTGCATTTGAATTGGGTCTCAATGCTTTGAGCGGTCAATATTATGTACCAATACCAAAATGGGCAGATTTTAAAAAGGTTCTTTCGCAACTACGGAAACCACAAGCAAAAGAAATGTATGATACCGTAGTAATTGATACAGCTACATGGGCATATGATTTGTGCGAGAAATATGTATGTTAGAGAGAGAATGTTAGTAGCATACGCGAAATCCCTTGGGGTCAAGGGTGGGGTATGGTAAAGAAAGAGTTTTCTGAAGCATTACGTGAAATAACAATGCTAGGCTTTGGTGTAATTCTGATTTGCCATGATAAGGAAAAAAGTACTGATATGCATGATGAAGATGGTAATCCTATTACTATGGTGGAGCCGGATGGCCCTCGACAAATGCGAGAAGTAATTGATGCATTGGTTGATATTATTGGATATATTGGTACTGAATTTGATCCTGTAACAAAAGAAAGTGTTAGATATTTATATACACGTTCAACCCCATATGTATTTGCTGGTAGTAGATACAAGTATCTTGCTCCTAAAATTAAATTCGGATATCAAGAATTGGTAGATGCTATTGGTGAAGCTATTGATAAAGATGTCGAACTAAATGGCGCTAAAGTGACTGATCATGTAGAAACAGTACAAATTAAAGAGCGCCCATTCCAAGAAGTAATGGCCGAGGCTAAAACTGTATGGATGGATTATTTAAATACTGCAAAAAATGAAGAAGAGAAAGAGCAGCATTTAATGATTATGAAAGATATTATTCGACGTGTTTTTGGTACTGAGGACTTTAAACTTAGTCAAGCAGTACCATCACAAGTAGATCTTGTAGAATTATTTATTGATGAAATGAAAAATTTGGAATAATATAAATATAGTGGCGGAACAGGTAGACGCTGGGCGTGGTTAGGCAATCCGCTTATACGTAGAGTGAAGTCTGCACGGAAAAAACGATTGTCATGTAAGGTGCAAATCCTTACCTATATTTTAGAGCCGAAAGGCTCTTTTTTATTTGACTTTTTCTAGAAATCATGGTATACTTATATAGAATGAAATATAGGAAGTGATGGTATGCAAATAACTAGAAAATGTGCAGGATGCAAAGGTGAATTTTATAAAGATGAATTGATTCAATATGCGTCTCTTAGTGGAAAAACTACATATTGGTATTGTCCAACTTGTTATGAAGAGAAATTGGCGCGAGAAAGATTCTCAAATAAAGTATGTGAAATATTCGGAATTAAGAGTCCTGGGCCACGCATCTGGACAGAAAGAAAACGTTTGAAAAATGAATACGGATATACTGATGATGCAATCGTTGATTGTCTTGATTATATTTATAATGTATCAAAGAAAGACAAATTATCTGAATCATTAGCGCTGGTTGGTCCACGTAGTATGGCAAATATGAAAGCTTGGCGCGCGGATAGACAAGCTCGCGCAAGTAGTATTGCGGCGGCAATTGCAAATACAGAAACACATGAATATGTAGTCCCTATTAAAGAAAACACTTCTAAGAAAAAAGAAATAAATCTCGATGATGCACTATTAGATTAAAGTAAAGGAGGAATTATATGACGCTATCCGACACTCAGGCGTATCGCCAGATTATCGGTTGCTTAATGTATAAACCTCTATTATTTTTGGAATATCCAGACATACGTCCGCAAGACTTTGATTTTAAGTCAGCAAAAGTATGTCTAATGGCAATTAAAAAATTATATGAGGCGGGCGCCACGGCATTGACGCCGATGGAGGTAGACCAAGAGATTGAACGAAGCGGTGGTTTGGCCGCATCAACATATAAAAGTGAGAATGGTCTTGACTTTCTTAAGAACGCATATGAGTACGCCCAGTTAGGCAACTTTGAAGTATATTATAAAAGATTAAAAAAGAATTCATTATTAAGAAAGTTACAGCAAGAACATTATGATATTAGTGAGTATTTTATTGATGATAAAGATGTAAAAGATCCGAAATTAGAAGTATCTTTAATTAATAAGTTAGAAGCAGCAACACTAGATGAAATATTAAATAGCATTGAAAAAAAGTATAATGAAATTCGTAGTGAATTTACGAATGGTAATAGTAGACAAGGCAATCCCGCGGAAGGGATTATGACACTAATTGAAGAATTAAGAACTTCTCCAAGTATTGGACCTTCGGTAGAAGGAAAGATTTTTAGTTCAGTATGTAGAGGCGCGCGAGAAGGGTGCTTTTTCTTAAAGAGCGCAAGCACAAGTGCAGGTAAATCTCGTACAAGTATATTTGATGCCTGTCATTTAGCTTATCCGAAACGATGGTCGCATAAAAAGAATTCATTTATTGAAGAATTGGATTCTGAAGGTAATGTGCGGATGCCAAGAAAAGTATTATTCATTGTAACAGAAATGGATAAAGAAGAATTGCAAACAATTATGTTGGCATATCTTTCTGGAGTAGATGAAGATCATATTTTAACAGGGCATTATGAAACTCCAATAGAATTGGCGCGAGTTAAAATGGCTGCGAGAATAATGGAAGAATATAGTGGGTACTTTATTATTGAAGAAATAAGTGACCCAAACTTACAAAATGTTCAATCAACGATTCGCAAGTATGCAACAGTTGATGAAGTTAAGTATGTATTTTTCGATTATATTCATTCTACGGCAAGTATGATTGGACAATTTACAAAGAATAATGTTCGAGAAGATGTTATTCTAATGATGATGGCAAACCAGTTGAAACAGCTTGCAAAAGATTATAACATCTTTATTTCATCTGCGACTCAGGTAAATGCACTTGGTATGGAAAATGACGAGATGGAGTTTAAAGATGAAAAGAGTATCCGTGGCGCAAAAAGTATAGCTGATAAAGCGGATATGGGATATGTAATGACTCGTATCTCAGAAAAAGGATGGTTATCATTGAAAGCAGGCTTGAAAGTAGCGGTTCGCGATGGCACGATTAAACCAGAATGTATTGAAGATTCAACTCGTCCAACTCATGTATTGGATATTTATAAAATGCGGCGCGGCCGCTATAAAATGATAAGAATTTGGATAAGATTACATTTAGGTACAGGAGAAAGAGAGGATTTATTTATTACAAATGCTTTAAATCAACCTATTCCAGAACCAATTGATTTATTCTCAAGCGCAAGTGAACGAAAAATTAGTATGGAGAAAGGATGATATAAATGACAGCATCATTACAAGGACTTGATCCAGAACTAGATTTGTTAGATGTAAGTATTCAAGATATGATAGATTCTATTACCTTGGAAGATGTAAAAACATTTTTGGAAAGTTTAGGTGTGGATCAAATTGCTGTATATGAAGATAAAGGATATTTGGTTTGTCCGACAATTTGCCATAATCCGTTAGATGAAGCAGAATCAATGAAGCTATATTGGTATCAGAATAATAAAATATTTAGATGTTATACAGAATGTAATGAAGCGATGTCAATCTTTACTTTATATCAAAAGTTTATGAGAATAAATTATCATAGAGTAGAGTTTGAAGAAGCAGTAGATTATGTAAAGAAATGTATTAAGCACATTACAGTTTCTGACCATAAGAAATATAAATCTGATATTAACTTTGAACAATATAAGTTTGATTCTTCTATTCCTCAACTAACTGAATATCCAAAAGAAATGTTAAGTTATTTTCTTCCATATCATCATCCTTTGTGGCTTAAAGATGGAATCAAGCCAGAGGTAATGGATAAGTTTCATATTGGATTTTTAAATGCTCAAAATAAGATAACAATTCCACATTTTGATATTAATGGTCGATTGGTGGGTATTCGCGCGCGAACGCTTAACCCAGAAGAAGCGGAAGAATATGGAAAATATCGGCCAGTGCAAATTGGTCAAACATTATATGCACATCCATTACATTTTAACTTATATGGTATATATGAACATCAAGACGCAATTAGAAAGCGCAGAAGTGCAATAATTGCAGAAGGTGAAAAATCAGTATTATTAGATGAAGGATATTATGGTGAATATGCAAATGCAGTAGCGTGTTGCGGGTCAATGATAAATAAATTTCATGTGAGCTTGTTAACTAATATTCTCGGCGCGAATGAAATCACGATTGCTTTTGATAAAGAATATGAAGATTGGCGCTCAAATGAGGCACGAGAATATCGTACAAAAATAGAGAATATGTGTAGAAAATTTCAAGGGCAAGCAGCATTCTATTATATATGGGATATGGATAATCTTTTAGGATATAAAGATTCTCCATTTGATAGGGGTAAGGAAGTTTTTGAAGAACTTTATAGACATAGAATAAAAGTAAGATAAGGAGAATAGAAAATGAAATGGGATGAATTTAATAAAATGATATTTATTGATACATGGGAAATGGAACCGCGCTCACAAGTAAACATTGAATGTCCGGAATGCGGAGCAAAGCTATTTCGTAGAAATGATATAATTTTAACTACGTATCCGCCAAAATACCAATATGAATGTGATAAGTGTAATTGGGTAGGATATTCTAATAACAACGCGGGTGGTATGCTATGAGATATAGATTAAGAAAAAAATATAGTACAAATCCAGATAAAGCACTAAAAGAACTTCTACAAGATAGAGGAGTTCAAGATATAGAGCAATTTATGAATCCTAGTATGTTGTGTGAAAACGATCCATATCAATTAAAGAATATTGATGCCGCCGCGGAAAGATTGCTTTATCATTTGCGCGAAAAGCATAAAATTCTTTTTGTCGTAGACGCCGATTGCGATGGATTCACATCAAGTGCAATTCTTTGGCTGTATATTAAACATATTTTTCCAGAAGTAGAGTTAGAGTTTACTGTACACGATCATAAGCAGCATGGCCTTAATGATAAGGTAGATTGGATTATAGATGAGGCACGCTGGGATTTAGTAATTTTGCCAGATGCGGGTTCATATGATGTAAAAGAGCATCTTTTACTTGGAGAAATGGGTATGGATGTTATTTGTTTAGACCATCATGAACAGCTATATGATGACCAGGGTAATCCAGTTACATCCAACATTCCATCGGTTATTGTAGTAAATAATCAACTGTCTCCAGACTACCCAAATAAATCATTATGTGGAGCTGGTGTTGTTTATAAGTTCTGTGAAGTCCTAGATGCGAAATTGGGAATAAATCAAGCACATAATTATATAGATTTAGCTGCGCTCGGAGAAATTGCAGATGTAATGGACAGAACGAATATAGAGACTAATTATATTATGATGGAAGGATTAAAGAACATTCATAATGAAGGCTTTAGAACACTTATTGAATCTCAAGCATATTCATTAAAAGACAAAGCAGTATCACCTTATAATGGCTTAACTCCTATTGATATTGCCTTTTATATTGCTCCTCTTATCAATGCTATTACGCGCGTAGGAACAATTGCAGAAAAAGAAACAATGTTTTATTGTTTTATTGAGCCTAATAGAGCTATGCCGAGCACTAAACGTGGCGCGCGCCCAGGAGATATTGAATATGCAGCTGAGCAGACCGCGCGAGTAGGCAAGAATGCTAAGGCGCGGCAAGATAGATTAAAAGAGCAGGCTATGGGCATTGTTGACTTTAAGATTCAGAAAGATGGATTAGATGATAATAATATTATTCTTGTAGAATTGGATGCTATGGACAATATTCCACAAGAGCTTACTGGTCTGATTGCGATGAACGTTGTAAGTAAATATCATAAACCCGTTATGATTGGCCGCCGCAATAACAACAATGAAATTCAAGGTAGTATTCGTTCTGATGGGAATTTTGCCGGATTGCCTAGTTTTAAAAAGTTCTTGGAAGATAGTGGATTAGTGACATATACCGCTGGGCACGACAATGCTGCTGGCTGGGGATTAAATGGTGACAAACTAGATTCTCTATTAAATTATGCTAATACACATCTAAGCGCAAAAGACTTTGAAAATTGTTATGTTGTAGATTACATCTTAGACGGCAATGATTATAATGATGAATTACTTGACTGTCTTGCTTCACATCCAGAGTATTTTGGTAATCATATTGAAGAACCAATGATTGTTATTAAAGATATTCCATTAATGAATGTTATGGTTATGGGAGCAAGTAAAGACAGCATTAAGATTTCATATAACGGTATTGATTATGTGAAATTTAAAGATACAGATTTCATTGAAGAAGTTATGAATAATAGAACTAAGAAGTTAACCGTCTATGGGCGCGCGAACCTTAATTCTTGGATGGGGAAAGAATCAGTCCAGGTATTTATTACTGATTATGAATTAGTGGAGGATAATAGTAAATATGACTTTTGATGTGCGTGTTATCATTAATACAATTACTCTTGGCTTTGTAACTTGGGGTTTTGGCATCGAAGAAAATAAAGATTGGAAACGAATTGTTGGTTGGATATTAATTTGTGTTGGTGTTATTATGAATACTATTTCTGTATTCAATGGAGGATAATAGTAGATATGAGTTCTAATAAACAATGTCTATATTGTCTACAAAATGCTGACGAAAGAGCTCATGTAAAAGCCGGAGAACGCGGCATACATATACAATTAGTAAATGAAAATGATAAATGGCGACTGTTGGCATATTCAGTAAATACACAAAAAGAAGATGAGCATCATGTTCATATATATACGAAAGAATATGTCGGCGAAACGCAAATAGTATATTGCCCTTGGTGCGGGAGAAAGTTAAGTGAGGTATAATATGACAGTAAAAGAACTTATCGAAAAACTACAAGAAATGCCTCAAGATTTGCTAGTGGTAGATTGGGGAGGCTATCATGTAGAAGGTTGCCATATTAATGAAGAGTTTTACGATGGTGATAGTGCGAATCCTAAGTGTCCAATTTTAACAGTCGTAATGATTGATTGACTTAAAATAAAATTCATGATATAATAGATATAGATAAAGGAAGTGAGTAAATGTCAAAGTATCCAGGATCCTGTCATAACCATACAATGTATAGTAACGAGACTCTTCGTGACTGTATTAATCGTGTTGAAGGTCTAATTGATTTAGCGATTAAGCTAGGACATGAATGTGTTGCAATCACTGACCATGAAACTATATCAAGTTATATTAAGGCAGAAAAGTATATAAAACAACAACGTACCGATAAGAAGGATAAAGAAGGCAATATTATTCCACACGATCCTAAATGGGATAATTTTAAGTTAATTCGCGGCAATGAAATATATCTTACTCGTAATGGTTTGACCGCGAAGAACTTTGATAAGACAAAAGATAGATATTTTCATTTTATTCTCTTAGCAAAAGATAAGATTGGATATAAACAGATTTGTCAGTTATCTACAAGAGCATGGCAACGTTCATATATGAGTCGGCGCCAACGCAGGCGTCCAACTTATTATCAGGACTTGAAAGATATCGTAAAGCCAAATCCAGGGCACTTGATAGCATCAAGTGCTTGTTTGGGTTCTCAATTAGATAAGTTTCTACTTCAATATATGGATACAGGCGATAAAGAATTTTATGAAACTGCGAAGCGTTGGTGTTTATATATTGAAGATATATTTGGTAAAGGTAATTTCTATTTGGAGATGCAGCCTTCAAATGGAAAAGAGCAAGTATTTGTTAATAAGCAACTATTAAAGATTTCAAAGGAACTTGGAATTAAATATATTATAACAACTGATAGCCATTATGGGCGGCCGGAAGAAGCTAAAATTCATGAAGCATTTCTTAATTCACAAGACGGTGATAGAGAAGTTCGTTCGTTCTATGCGACAACGTATATGATGAATGATGAAGAAATTCGTAGTTTCTTCCCGTATTTATCTGAGGAAGAAATTGAAGCCGCGTATGATGCGATTAGAGAAATTAAAGATAGATGTGAAGAATTTAGTGTATTGAAGCCATTAAAGATTCCGAGTTTGCCTTGGCGTAAATTTGACGAATTAACAGCGCAAGAAATTACTGAATATAGTAAAAAGATGCCGGCACTTGGAAACTTTATTTTATCTTCTTATAAAGCAGATAACGTATTGGTAGATGCACTAATCAATGGTATTAAAAAACATCCAGATCTCCAAAATGAAGAAGCATATAAAGCACTAAATGAGTGCCTAGAAATGACTTGGGTTTCTTCAGAAGTCAATAAAGCGCAATGGTCAGCATATTTCTTAAATCTACAAAAGATTATAGATGAATGTTGGAATGCGGGAACGATTGTATTACCGGCGCGCGGGTCTGGTATGGGTTTTGTATTACTTTACGCACTTGATATTATTCAGATTGATTGCCTGCGTGAGAAAACCCGAACTTACCCTTGGCGCTTTCTTAATCCAGCTCGTGTTTCCGTGCTCGATATTGATGTTGATATTGAAGGCGTTCGTAGAGCGCAGACTTTGGAGCATTTGAGAAAAGTATACGGAGAAAATCGAGTATCGAATGTTGCCACTTTTAAAACAGAAAAATCAAAGTCAGCTATTCAAACTGCTTGTCGCGGCTTGGGTATAGATAATGATGAAGCATCTTATATTTCTAATCTCATTCAAGCAGAACGTGGCCAGGTTTATACATTAAAGCAAACTTATTATGGTGATGAAGAAAATGGAATCCCGCCAAATCAGACTTTTATAAATGAAGTTAATAAACATCCTGGACTTTGGGAAGTAGCTCAAAGAATTGAAGGTCTAATTTGTGGTCAGGGTATTCATGCAGGTGGCGTTGTATTCACAGATGAAGATTTTACAGAATCTAGTGCGCTAATGCGCGCGCCCGATGGTACAATCATTACTCAGTTCGAACTACATGACCTTGAAGATGTTTCAATGATTAAGATGGACTTGTTGAGCGTAGAAGCGGCCGATAAGATTCATACGTGTTTGGATTTGTTAGTAGAACAAGGATATATTCAGGCGGGTAAGAATCTTAGAGAAACATATGAAAATGCACTCGGTGTTTACAAGATAAACCGTGATGACGAGAAAATGTGGGATATGGTTCAGAACCATGAAATTGTATCTTTATTTCAGATGGAACAACAAAGCGGCGTGCGCGGCATTTCATTAACGCATCCACGAAGCGTTGACGAACTTGCAGTTCTTAACTCAGTTATTCGTCTAATGGCAACTGAAAAAGGAGCAGAAAGTCCATTGGATAAGTATGCACGATTTAGGGAGCGGCCGCAAGATTGGGATAAAGAAATGATTCAGATGGGTCTTACAGAAGAAGAGCGTAAGATTATGCATCGTGAATTAGATATCTCAGATGGTATGTCAATCACACAAGAACAGTTTATGCAGTTAGTACAATTGCCGGAATGTGGCGGTTGGGACTTACAGTTTGCAGATAAACTAAGAAAGTCCATAGCAAAGAAAAATCCTAAAGAATATGATACATTAACAAAGCAATTCTTTGATAATGTAAAAGAAAAAGGATTAAGCGAAAAGTTCTGTAATTATGTATGGAATATTGAAATTGCATTGAGCCGCGGATATGGATTTAATGCGGCGCACACGTATTCATATTCGATGGTTGCATTGCAAGAAATGAATCTTGCACGGTTTTTCCCAATTATATTCTGGAATACTGCAAATCTTATTGTAGATAGCGGCGGTATTCAAACTGTTGAATATGACGAAGATGGTGAAGCTTCTTTAGTAGTTGAAGCAGAACCTGATGAAGATCCAGATGAAGAAGAAGAAGAACAAGAAGAATGGGAAGAAGAAAATGAAATTGCAGAAGGCGAGAAAGAGGATAAGAAGAAAGAAAAGACTAAAACAGTTGACTATGGTAAAGTTGCGGCGGCTATCGGGCGGTTCAGTAATTATGGAATTCAGGTCGCTCCACCAGACATCAATGATTCCAGTTACACCTTTACTCCAGTGGTTAAAAATAATGAAATCCTCTACGGTTTACGTGGTATTACAAGACTTTCAACGTCTACCATCAAAGATATTATGGGTGGGCGTCCATTTAAATCAATGGAAGACTTTTTGGATAAGGTTAAGGTCAATAAGATACAAATGGCGAATCTCATTAAGTGCGGAGCATTTGATGAACTTGTAAAATTACCAAGAGAAGAAATTATGGCAAAATATATTGATATGATTGCCGATAAGAAACAGAGATTGACTTTACAGAATATGCAAATGTTAATCAATTATGATTTGATTCCAGAAGAACTTATCTTTTGTAAAAAGTTATTCTTATTTAATAAGTTTTTAAAGCAGCAAAAGAAAGTTGAAAATTATCAATTAAATGATGCAGCTATTAACTTTATTGCGAATAACTTTAGCGCCGATTATATCTCAAATGGCACAAGTATTTCGGCGGCTGTATGGGATAATCTGTATCAACGTGGTATGGATCCGATGCGTATATACTTAAAAGAAAATAAAGAAGAAGTATTAAATAAATTAAACAAAACATTGTATGATGAAATGTTTAATAAATACGCGGCCGGAAATATATCACATTGGGAGATGGAATCTGTTTCGTTTTATAGTCATCCACATGAATTGGCGGGTTCTCAATATTTATATGACGATTTCTTTAAGCTACCGGAAGAGCCAGAAGTAGATTATACTTTTACCGGTAAAGATGGTAATGAAGTTAGAGTATATAAGTTAAGACGGATTATTGGAACGGTTATTGATAAAAATAAGATGAAGAATACTGTAACATTATTAACACCAACTGGTGTAGTTAATGTTAAAGTGTATAAGAATCAATATGCAATGTTTGATAAGCAGTTATCTCAGAAAGGTACAGACGGGCGCAAACATGTAATAGAAAAGAGCTGGTTCTCTAGAGGCACATTGTTAATGGTTCAGGGAATTAGGCGCGAAAGTGACTTCATTCCTAAAAAACGGAAAGACAGTTTTTATCCTATAATTTCTAAGATTACAGCAATACATAATGACGGAACTTTAGAGTTCCAGACAGAACGAGCTGAGGTGAGTGAATAATGATTGGACTAGTAGATCTTTAGCTACAAAGTTGGCCCAAACCTCAACTCTGTCCTCCCAATCTTGAGATAATGAAGTTAGCTAATTATTATCAAACAGAAGAAAATAAGTTTTGTCGCCTAATAAATTTAGATGAAACTGAATTAACTAATTATGAAAAAATTTATATATTTAGTGAATCTAAAGAATATACTACGGTGCCCGAGGCTTTTCTTCGGGCGCCTAATGTAGTATACGGCGGTACTGCTTTTACAAATGGTATATATGTACCATTTGAAAATAAACTAATTGACTTTACATTACCACGCACTCGTATATATCAAAATTTTCTTAAAGATAAACGTATCGCAGGATTGGATGATAAAGAAATTGGAAAATTATTAGACAATTCCTATTATAGATGGCACGCAGGCAATGAAGTGTTGCCGCTTCCTGCTGTTCATAAAAGACATAGATTTTATATCTATGATAATGATTTCTTTCAAGAAGGATGGAGAGAAGTTATTGATAAAATTATGCGGCGGACCCCATCTTCAATACAATTCATTCACCCAGCACATTATAAGAAGATTTCAGATTTTTTAGAAGTACGTGAAAACAGCTTGATTGCTCGTGGAAATGATGCATATTTAGACTTAGAGATTCCATTAAAAGAAACATCTATTTTAATGAAACATTATAAGAACCGATTGCTCGCAGTAGTATCGCCAAGCTCACAAGTCTACTTATCGCTTGGTGGCTCATTCCACTACCAATCAGACTATTTTAAAGATATTATTTATAAACTTAATTTATTGTATGTATTTTGGAGCTGTGGCATCCCATTAAAAATAAAATATGAAGAGCCAACAATAGGATGCTATAATCCAATTACAGATATATCCAAGCTAATTGCAACTTGGACGCAAGGTGAAACAAGTAAATATAAATCTATAGTAGAAAGGATTCCTAAAGATAAACGTATGACTGAAATTCGCCCCGAGCGCGAGCAGCTTGAAATTATAATAAAGAAATATCCTTCTCAAAAGAACTTGTTTTATCAAACCATAGAAACGGTTAAACAAGGAGGTTTTTGGAAATATGGAAGTTATAGATGTTAAAAATAGGTATAATGAGCTAAGCGCAGCATTAAAACACGAACTTAGTAGAATGGAGTTATCTGATCGAATATTTAAAATTAAAGATGAAATTAAAGCACTACAAAGTATATGTCCTCATAATATGGGAAGCTACGATTTTTCTAATGCTGATGAATGCCCCTATTGTGGGAAAAAGTTTAAGGGGTGATTCAAATGGGACAGATTGAAATCTTTACGTTGCCAACATGTCCTATTTGTAATATGATAAAGACTAAACTACAAAATAAAGGATATAATTATATAGAACGCCCATTTGAAGAACTACCGGATACAATTAAGACCGACCGCGCGCCGGTATTATTCAATGGAGAAGAGTATCTCCTTTCTCCATTAGAAATGAAAAAATGGATTGAGGAGTGATTATATGGATATTCGAGTTCGATTAAGTAAAAATTTTCAAACGGCATATAACCGTCTAAGTGAAAAATATGGTGAAGAAATGGCTTATCTGAATGGATTTGGAGATAAGCAACTTTCATATACTGATTTTATTGATAATTTTATTGATAAAGATACAGTCGCAGATGCGTCCGTAGATGGTAATTCTAATGTAGGAAATAAGGATATGCGCACCCTTATGAATGAAATGCCTAAGCCGCATCGTAAATTGTTAGCATTTAATAAAATTTATTATGAAATGAATAAGCGTTATGGTTTTAAAGACGCAAATCTTTGGCTAGAAAAAGAATGGACTAAAGCATTATATATGCATGATGCAGATACCAGCACTTATGTTCATTATTGCTTTGCTTATGATTTAAAAGATGTCGCTGAAAAAGGATTATTCTTTTTAAATAATTTTAATGCAGAACCACCACAACATCTTAGTACTTTTGTTGATTTTGTAAAAGAGTTTATTAGTTTTGCAGCTAATCGTAGTTCGGGTGCAGTTGGCTTACCTAATATAATTCCATATATGTATTATTTCTGGAAGAAAGACTGCGCTACTGGATATGCTACAAAATCTCCTGAGTACTATGCTAAGCAACAAATTCAACGTTTTGTCTATGCTGTGAATCAACCATACGTTCGTGATGGAATGCAATCTGCATTTACCAATTGTTCAGTATTTGATATGGCATATCTTGAAGCCTTATTTGGAGGAGCCCAGTTCCCAGATGGCTCTTTTATGATAGATGATTTAAAAGAAATTCAAGATTTTCAAAAAGTATTTATGGAAACTATCGCAGAAATACGTCAACATAATATGTTTACTTTCCCTGTACTTACAATTAGTTTACTAAGAAAAGATGGTAAATTCCAAGATGAAGAATTCGCGCGCTGGGGAGTAGAGCATAATCGTATTTGGAGTGATTCTAATCTATTTATTGATGATAGTGTTAATTCACTTAGTAATTGTTGCCGCTTAAAGAGTAATATTGAAGATTTAGGATATTTTAATAGTATTGGCGGAACGGCCTTAAAAGTAGGCTCTGTTAAGGTATCTACAGTAAATCTCGCAAGATTAGCCTTAGAATATCCTGGCGATGAAGAAGAATATCTAATTGCATTAAAAGATTTAGTTGAATTAGATTGCAAAGCTCTAGATTGTGTTCGTCATATCATTCGGCGTAATGTAGAAAAAGGATTACTACCTAATTTTTCTAAAGGCATTGTAGATTTTGAACATTTATATAATACTGTTGGAATAATTGGTATTTATGAAACAATGAAAACCTTTGGATATACTCGTGAAGATGAGTTAGGTAATGTATATTATACTGAACAAGCGGATGCCTTTGGTAAGCGTATTTTTGAAATGCTTCACGCCACTAAAGATGAATTCGCGGCTGATAAAGATTATAAGATTAATGTAGAGCAGATTCCGGGTGAATCCGCCGCGGCAAAAATGCAAATTGCAGATGAATTCTTTTTTCCAGAAACCGTGGTAAAAGATTTACCGCTTTATGGTAATCAGTTTATTCCACTAGGAATTAAAACCACTATGGTAGAACGCATTCGTATCGCCTCACTCTTTGATTCTTATTGCAATGGCGGCAGTATTGCTCACTTAAATATTGATGCTCCTTTTGATTCTTTTGAGAAGGCATGGGATGCAGTAAATTATATTGCTGACCAAGGATTAACATATTTTGCCTTTAATACTAAAATCCAAGCGTGTGAACATAATCATGCTTTCTATGGTAAGAAATGTCCTGTTTGCGGCGGTGATGTAGCTACTGAATATACTCGTATTGTTGGATTCTATACTCCTATTAAAACTTGGAGTAAGGAAAGAAAGGCGGAATTTAAATTAAGACAATGGGAGCATATGACATGAGGATAAAAGGAATAATTGATTATGATTGTACTAATTATAAAGAACCGTGTTTAACTATCGAATTTCCTTATTGCGATTTTAAATGTGATAAGTTAAATGGCTGCCAAGTCTGTCAAAATAGCAGCTTGGCGGCCGAACCCGATATAGAAGTTAGTGGCGAATATATTTGGAATATGTATAAACAAAATCCTTTAACCAAAGCTTTTTGCTTTCAAGGTCTAGAGCCATTTGACAGCTATATGGATTTGATAGAACTTATCAAATTTATTCGTATGGATAAAAAATGTAATGACCCTATCATTATATATACTGGCTATGGACAAGGAGAAGATTTTATAGTAGAAGAAAGCTTGCAACATTATTCTAATATTATTGTAAAATGGGGACGTTTTCTTTTAGGATATGAGCCACATTATGATAAAGTACTTGGAGTTAATCTTGCAAGCAATAATCAATATGGAGAGAAAATAACATGAAAGTACATATTACAGAAGATAAAGAATTAGTAAACACTATTCGTGCTGCTTTGCGCGAAAATGATGGTTATTGTCCTTGTATTTATTAGAGTAAAGGTAAACCAGAATATAAATGTATGTGTCAAGATTTTCTTAATAATGTAAAAGTTGGAGAAACTTGTCATTGTGGTTTATATATTAAGGATGAAATATAATATTTAAATATTTGACAAACTCCCAGAAATCTGTTATAATTAAGTATAAAAGAAGAGTGGTGATGTAAATGATATATGTCATTATTATATGCTTAGTTATAATTGGATTTCTGGGAGTTAAACTTTATTAGAAGAAAGTTATTGATACTCAATTAATTGATGAGTATTAGACATAGATACAAAAAGTTAAAGAACAATTAGATTCCGATCAAAAAACTTTAAATTAGTATAATAGTAAGTTAGTAGATATTCGTATAAAAGTTAATACTGAGCAACAGAAACTAACTGATTTATATAATGAGTTAGATAGCGTTGAAACTAGTTTAAAAGATTCTCGTGATGAATATCATCATTTAATAAATCATAAGATAAAAGAAATAGACGATACAATTGAAGAATAGCGGCAAAAGCGCCAAGCAGATTTAGATTCTGATTTTGAAACTAGAAAACGTAATATTGAATTAGCACTTGAGAATACAGTAAAAGAATGCGACGATTAGGCAGAACAAGCTAAGAGTGTTATGGCCGAAATAATTTAGCAATGTACTGATACAAGTAATGAATATTATTAGAAAGTTGCTGATGCACAAGAGCGATTCAATAGTATTGAAAGAACGCTAGCCTAGTATGAAAAAGATAAGCAAGCAAAATTATTTTATACTATTCAATTGCCTGATGAATATAAAGATGATATTGAATTTTTATTAACAACTGTTGCCGCAAAGGTATAGCATCCAGATATTATTTCTAAGTTAGTTTGGGCAGAATATGTTAAGCCAAACTTAGATGATACATTCAAACGAATTGAAATTAAAGCAGAACCAGGGATTTATAAGATAACTAATATAGATACTGGTAAATGCTATATTGGAAAGAGTACTAATGTAAAGACACGAATTGCAGACCATTTCAAGTCTTCTATCGGAATTCGTTCAATAGCAGACCAAGCAGTACATCATGCTATTCTTAAAGAAGGATTTTGGAACTGGGCAATTGAAGTGATTACATATTGTGATAAAGAGAAGTTAAGTGAATTAGAGAAGTATTATATAGATTTCTTTAAGGCGCAAGAGCATGGTTATAATAAGACAGGAGGCGGCTAAATGGACGAGCATTTGTCAGTATAGGAATTGATAGAGCGCTTCGCGCAAGTACAGAATATAAGTAAGGAGGAGGCGCAAGAACAAGTAGGTGCTGATACTCCCGAAGAAGTGCTAAAGAAGATACAAGATAAGACAATAGAGAAAATTAATAGTACAAGAGTGCCAATGAATAGGGCACAACGGCGCGCATTAAAGAAGAAAGTTGGCGCGAAAAAGTATGCTGAAATGGTTAATGAAAGTGGAGATGTAGTTGGCGCCGTAAGCGAGACTGCAAAGAAACTTAATTATATTGATTTAATACAGAAACTAAGAAAATTAAATGAAGAAAAAGAAAAGGAGATTGAAAAAAATGGCGAGACAGCTACTGAAGACAACTGATGTATGGCGTGTAGACACAGAAGAAGAAGCGATGGAAATGATTGAGGATGCTAAGGATAGTCAGGCATCCGGCGGCTATACGCTAACGAAATCTGGATATGTCGTAAAAACAAAGAAATCCAAGGGAGAAATAGTTGATATGTGGATGGTTGTTACGACCGAAAAAACTTTCAGTGATTGAGGTGAATAAAATATGAATGAACAATTTAATGAGAATGAACCACTAGGAGCACTAATTAAATCTATTCAAGAATTTATTGATATGGATGAAAGTCTTTTTGAAGAAGAAGAAGCAGTAAATACTATGCTAAATCTTATTCAACAGCAGCTTTCTCCTATTGCAGTTGAAACTGCTGTAAATCAAACTATTGCAGGATTTGAAGCTCAGGGTAGCACAAAACAGGAAGTAAACGATGCAGTTGCCGCACTAATTGACTATCTTACTCATAGAGTATATGATGGTAAAACTTTTTCTGATAATAAGAAAAAGGTAATGGATGCAATTATTAATCCACTATTTGAAATGTTTAATCTCGCGGCAGAAAAGTATCATTCTTATGCTATCGAACTTCCAATTCAGCTAGAAGAGGGAGCGCAGGTGCCAACTTATGCACATGATAGTGATGCTGCCGCAGATATGTATGCACTAGAAGATACGACAATTTCAGCTCATTCTATTGGAACACCAGTAAAGACAGGAGTACATATTCAGCTCCCAGAAGGTTGGGTCGCATTCATTCTACCACGTTCCAGTATTGGCGCAAAAACTCCCCTACGTCTTAGCAACAGCGCTGGCGTAATTGATAGCGGCTATCGCGGTGAAGTTCGCGCGCTATACGATAATATTGGAGATGAGCCATATCAGATTCATAAGGGAGACCGTATTGCTCAAATGCTAGTAATGCCTTCCTATAGATTTAAGGCAAATGTAGTGGATTCTTTAGAGGACTCTGATAGGGGCGAAGCTGGTTTCGGTTCTACAGGAGTATGAGTACTATAAATATATATTCCGTCTCTAATGCTCTAGAAGCAGAAGGATGGAAGCTTATAAGTGAAACTTATAAAAATCTAAAGACTCCACTTGAAATGTAGTGTCCAGTAGGGCATAAACAGGAATAGACTTTTGAGAACTGGCGAAAACATAAGATATGTGATATATGTATGGCCGGCGACCCATATAAAGTCAAAAAAAATAAAGTACCCAAAAAGGGTACAGATGTATAGCGTATTCTAGCCTTGGACGCGGCAACAAGCGTCACTGGCTATGCAATATATGATGATAAGGTATTAGTTGGGTATGGGATTTTTAAAACAAACTCTACCTTACAAGCTACCGAACGTATAAATCAAGTCAAAAATTGGCTTAAAGCCGCGCTAAAAGAATGGGAGCCAGATTTTGTAGGTATAGAAAATATTCAGTTATAGAAGTATGGCCCCAAGGCGACTGAAGTACAGGTAAAAACTTTTTAGACACTCGCTAACCTTCAAGGCGTATTATTAGATACAGTATTTGAAGCTTGTATAGACCATGATTTAGTTTACCCAAGCGAATGGCGGTCGTATTGCGGTATAAACGATGGTGACTAGCATCGAGATCCTAAAAAGAAATAGGCTTAGGCCAAAGTAAAAGCTTGGTATGGTATTGAATGCACCGAGGATGAATCTGATGCAATATGTATTGGTAAGTATTGGTGCGGAAAATTACGTAGTAATAAAATTACATGGGGTGAAGATATATGATTACTCTTAAACTAGAAGATTTGGTAAATAGCACAGAAGCTTTACAGAAACTATCAAATACTTCTTTAAAGGCTCGTCCTGCTTTTACAGTAAGTAAAATGCTAAAGGAAGCCGAAAAGGAACTAGCAAACTTTAATGAAGTACGAATGAATTTGATTAACAAGTATGGTGAAAAAGACGAAGACGGCAAGTTAATTACAGATGAGAATGATAATTGTAAGATTACTGCTGAACATATTAATGACTTTTCTAATGAATTACAGGAGCTAGTCGCAACTACAATTGAGATTAACGCTAATAAGTTAACATTAGAAGATTTGGGAAATGCAGATTTTACTCCAAGTGAAATTGCGGCATTAGAGCCTTTTGTGGATATCGAATGATATAAAAAAAGAAGCCCCTCTCGTAAGAGAGGGGCTATTTTTTTATATTAAAGATAATTGGCTCCAGTGCAATCTGTCGAGCATGTAGCTACACAACCTTTTGCACAAGCACTACCGCAGCCTCCAACGCAGCTACTAGAGCAAGCATCGCCACAGCCATTTGCACATCCACTACCACAAGAAGAAGTGCATCCTTTTGTACATCCACCTGTACAGTAAGAAGAACATCCACTACTTCCGCCAGAAGCTTCTGTTGAGCCTTTACATATATCAGCACAATTATTTGCACAGTTCTTTGCACAATCATCATAACATGTGCCAAAACATCCGCTTTCTCCACATGTCCATGTACAAATATCTAGACAATATCCAGTGCAATTACCTGTACATGCTTCTCCACAACCGCTGCTGCACGTTGCAGTACACGTGCTACAGGATGAGCCAGAAGACCCAGCGCATACTGTAGAACAGGCTCCAGTACAATTACTAGAACAACCTCCAGTACAACCAGTACAAGTACTACTTCCTGTAGTAGTTCCACTACAGGTGCCTTGGCAATTATTACCACAACTGCCGCTACAGCCGCCGCTACAATCATTCGCGCACTATGAAGAACAATTACCACCGCATACTTCTGCACAGCCGCCTCCACATGACTTTGAACAATTACTACCACATCCGCCGCCGCATCCAGTGCAGGAACTCCATTGTGAAATCTAAGAGGAGCTAGCTTGTCCCTAAACCGTACCATAGAATCCGCCCTAAGATACAACCTATCCACGGCAAATAATACGATCGCATATAATCAATCCATCATCAGTAACCTAGAAGCTATTCATAGCGATAGCATTTGCTACATAATTAGTAACTTCTGTACTTGTTTGAGATGCAGAACTTACTTTAGTCCAAGAGCCATTAGAACCTAATTTCCATAAGCCCTAATTAGAACCAGAAGTAACATATACTAAGTCTCCGGCCCGATAATTGGTATTACTCGACGGTAGACTGCTTACAGTACTATATCGATTAACAGAGAAAGTAATACGTCCAGAAGTAGAGTCTATTTCTGTCTTACCGCTTTCAGCTATAAGGTTATGACCAGTAGTAATATTAAAGTCTCCACCACAAGTAATGCCGCTTCCGTTAAGATTAAGTATACTCTTATTATTACTATCATAGAATCCTAAGTTATTTCCTTCGGCTTTTAGATAGCCAGTGGAGCACTACGCAATAAATGCTTGCGCGACTACATTACCATGGATGAAGAATCCATTTTTATTATATATCATTCCAACCCAGGTATCACTTGCACTTACAGAGCTAACAGAAGTGATATTTCCAAAGTTTTTGCCTACCGCAAAACTCGTTCCATTAGTACTATCGGTCTATAATTTAAAGTTAGTCATATTAACAGATAATATACCAGTAGACCCTATTTCAACTTTTGTTCCGGTAATTCGTACATAAGAGCCGCTGCTCTCAGGAGTATTTCCCGCGCCGATAAGAACTCCAGCAGAGTTCATTATCATAACAGCGCGGCCCGTGCCAGAACCAGTAGCTAAACCAAATGACTAGCGTGTTATTTTTAAACCTACTATCGAATTAGTACTATTAGCTTCTACATTAGAGCTAGTAAAATTTGTAGAATTCGTGCCAACTGCCATTATGATATAATCAGGTGTCATATCAAATGCCGAAGCAGAACTACCGCTCGTAGTACCTAAGAAAATATGAGTTGGCGTTATTGAAACATTGGAACCAGAGGTACCAGTTCCGCTAAATAATCTAATACTCTTCCCAGACCCAATCCAAATACCAGTATCAGCATCCAATTTAATTGCTGATGTATTCGCGGCAGTACCGGTAGAAGCAATCATATTGATGGTACTTGCTGCCTTAAAAGTCATAGTCGCCGCACCCATAGTTATACTATTTGGAGTTAATAATACCTTAGATATACTACTATTAGCTAAATTATCTTCATTATAAGAGGAAGCAATTAAATTAATGCCAGATGACTAATAAGTTGTTCCTTCTTTAACTAAAGTTGCAATATTAATCATCGCGCCGCCAATAGTTACTTTCTTGTTACCAACAATTTCAACATCATTGCCAGCTATTTTTATAAAGCCACCAGATTCCATTTTAAGTTCATTTTTAGCATAAATAGAAGTCGTACCAGCAACTGTATCAATATCCATTCCCGCGCCAGTAATCTATGCTAAAGAACCATCATATGTACGAGTAAAACCATAGCCATTCAAAGAATAGTCTGAATTAGAAGTAGCTACATATCTTCCAATCTCATTTCCCTATTGGTCAGTCTTAATCCAAATATCTCCAACTTTAAAATCAGCTGGCTATATTGGCGTCTGCATAACTAACGGAACTACATCCTTACGTATATCTTGTGCAAAATCGCCTAATATAGTAGCATTCTCTACTGATAATGCGCCTGCCTATCCTAATGTTGAACTTGCATGTGATAATATATTACCAGCTTCTGTAAATATATTATGCAATTTTTCTTCAACAGTTGGACTTGTATCAAGATAATTATCTAAATAGCTATCAATTAATGGTTTCTATTCCTCAAAGAAATTCGCTGCGCCAATAGGTGATAGTCCTATATTGCCGCGCGTAGCCTCAAGAAACTCATTCTTACGCTATTTAATTACTTCATTTGAAGCCATAATAGATGAGAAGAGGTCTTCAAATTTATTAGTATAATTCTTAATCTCAATTTTATCCTTAGACATATCGTCTAATTGTAAAGTAATATGAGAGATATATCCGAACGTGTCTGTTAACTTTAAGTCAACATCATTTATCATTACTATTACATCTAAATACTTATACAATACCTTATTTAAATCAATATGAAGCAAAGTTGGAGTAATAGTATAAGAAACTTTAGGATATGCGTTCTCTTTCGCAACATCCTTTGCATCTAAGTATATAGCTGTGTTACTCTATGATAAAGCATATACTGCCATAATATTACTTGGCAATTTACCAGTGCTAAATAAAGCTTCAGGCTTAATAGTTAAGAAATATTCTAAATATCCTATCTCATCACGCATAGTATCGCGTGTTAAAATATAATAATCTTTATACTTTTCTAATTGCTTACCATTTGCCGCAATATTTAATAAGGTTGAATTAGCCTAAAAATTTAAAGAAGAAAATTTAAGACGAGGGTATACAACTGGCGTATTTGCTGTTAAAGTTCCCCATTGACTTGATGATATAGAATACTGGCGAACAAAATTTGATGTGTCAGATATGCCCTCAACAGAATCAATAGTAATGCTACCTATAAAACCGGTAGACTTCATTCGTGCAATCTAATCATCAGTTAATGTTGTCGCGCCAGAAATGATAAGGACAGGGATTACACTATTATTCTTTTTAATAAAAGCGGGAACAACTTCAGACCCAATGCCTAATAAGCGCACATTCTTTAATGATAAAGTAGATTCGGTGCTATCATTAAAAATTACAAACCAATCCTAAAAATTCATATAGAAATTGCTTAAACCGAATAAACTAGAAACATCTATATATGGATAATAAGTTTCTGTTTCTAATACGCCTAGTTTATAGTATCCCTTCTATTCTTCTGGGAATAATTCTGAATCCCAACCGATGAGGAAATCAGTGCCAGAGTCTGGCTGTAATACATTTTCTTCAAATGTATTAGGTAAGACCTTAGTATCATTTAATGTCTAATAGCGATTTTGTACTGTATTTGGTGTCCACCAGCCTTCGCGCAAAGCAGGCCCCATCATACGCTAGAATTGCCATAATAATTCATCTTTTTGTGCAATCAAATCGTCAAGCTAGCTTTGAAAATCAGCTAATTGTGTTTCTAATTTATTACAACGCGCTTCGGCATCTTCTTTTGCGGCTGTATCATTAGCAACTTTTGTCTACCAAATCTTTATGATATTATCATAATACGTTGCTGGATCATAGTCATATGTTAAATATACTACTTTACGCCCTGTCTATCCTATATGAATAATCTTAATAGGAGCGTTATATTCATCATATACAAAACTAAAGCCAGTGATTTCATTAGATAAAGTATTATTTACTGTATTATAATTTTCATAAATTCTAACAGTATTTGTTTTAATGCCCTTTTTAGAAGAAGATAAATTAATATAAGTATTATTTGTCTTACTATCTGTTAAAATAGTACCAGAATCAGGATGCTTATTAGTCATCTATAAATCTGTGCCATTACCGTATTCATTTACTAAATTATTCTTTAATGCGGTATTTGCATTCAACTATTTAATTGATTCCTCTAAGCTATTTGTATATAAAGTTTTATCTGCTTCAGCATCTACTAATGCATTCTGTACAGTACCAATACAAAGCTAAGCCGTATTTAATTTGCTATTGATTCTTGCAACAGCATCTTCAAATACTCCGACTTCCTTATATTGCTCCTCGGTAATCGCGCCTATATCATGCATATAATCAAAGTTTAGAATGTAATCTTCACCTGTTTTATTTGCAGTAGACATAATTATATTATCCGTCTCATCATTATACGTAACATATAATTTTGTTACAATATCCGTGCTATCAGTTTCGCGCGTGATAGACTAAGACGAATGAGGATAAGATAGACTAATTAATTTTTCTTTATCTCTAGATAAATCATTAAAGAAAACAATTGTCTTAGAAGTGATATGATAATTTTCATCGTGCCCATACTCATAGCGGCAAAATACCTAATAAGTTTCAGCTATTGTCTAAGTAATATTATATAAATTACTATGTTCTATTTCTACTACGCGCCGTTTCTCCTCTAGCTCCTACATTTGTATCGGCTATAAAGTTTCTGGGTCCCAAGCCATTGGATACGGCTCTTCATAAATCTTATGACTAGAACGTAATAGGTGATTTTGCTTCATCTAAATCTTATAATACCACTAATGTGGGTCTATTTCTGTAGCATTATCAGGCAATTCTTTTATATTACAACATGTGCTATTTTCGCACCAAAACTATAAAGTATTTGCAGGGGCGGGAGTAGAACTGGGAATACTCCCATCTTCTACCCCCTTCACCCATTTATTATATTCGTTTTCAAAATTGGTATAAGACAAACTAATTTTATATCCTAATTTTCCTAGTTCGTGGAAAGCTAAATTTTCAGCCGTAATGCTGCATGTTAATATATCACCACTATGCTCATCTACGACTTTCGTAATTAATAATTCATAGATCCCTTCATCTTCTGTCTACTTATTAATTATTAATTTTAACTTGCGCATTCCTTCTAATAAAATGCCATTACGAGTATTATACCAAATAGGATTTTCAACTAGTTCCTTTCCCTAGCGTATATACATTGGAACCTCAAACGATAATTTATCAATACTATCATCATTCAGATCAAATTGCGCATTTTCAATGCATCCTTTCTACACCAAATCAGACCATTTAAGTACTGTAATAAAATTATCCTATAGTGTCCAAACAGAAATCTCATATTTTCTAATTTCCTCATGAACCATAAGACATTCCTCCTTTTTACTCCTTATAGATATAGATTCTAATACATTATTTTAATATTAGAAATCGGCACTGGTAAATTATGAGTTAATACGTGTGAGTACTATCTAGTAGTATCATTTGTATCTTCCCATTTAACAATCTTGCCAGATTCAGTTGGATAGTTTCTATCCTTAATAATTAGGTAATTAGATTGTAGCATATCACCGATATCTTCTTCTTCTCTTGAAGAATATATTCCAAACATACTTAAATCTGACTGACTATAATTATCCATGCTTGTAGGAATACGATAAGTAAACGCACCAATTGCTTCTCCAGTTTTTCCATTAAATGTAAGGTCTGTTGAAAATATAACATCACTATAGCTTTTAAATACATACGACATGTTTCTCCTAAGAGTTGTATATGCAGTATTTGTAATTTCTACATTGTTTTTAGTTTGAAAATCAATGACTGCGGTTGCCCACGCGCGCATTGCTGGATGGCGCACTGTATCACGAATCATTTGATAAATATCTGTCCAGGTCTTTGTTGTATTACTATTAATATTTTCTTGAGAAAAAATATCCAGAACTTTATTATAACTAGTAAAAATGTTTGGCGTAGTAAAGTTAAAATTAATTTCATTTAAACTTTTAATTGTAATAGTATTATAAGTAGGAGAAGTATAAGAATTAAATGGCACAGTAATATAATATTGACCATTCATTTCTGGAGTAAACTAAAAACTAAGTGATAGCGGCGCAGGAGCGGTACCAGCATAGAAAAAATATGCCTCTTGCCCAGTCTATAAAGAAGAAATACCATTGCCGCTGACATCAATTAATGCGCCCGCAATTATGCCTACGTATGTTCCATCAGGGTATTTCTATCCTTCTGGCTGAAGTCCAGACAAAGGGTCTCCGATTGTTCCGTGAATTCGCGCACCTTCACCCCTCTCTAAGTAATCATCCGCTTCTTCGCTTATAGACCAAATACACGCCTATACATTAGATTCAACGCTAGCATAGCTCTCATCACCTAATAGCATATTATTATCAATCATACTACCAAGTGGTATACCATCTTCATATAAAATCTTTAAAGCATCCTATGAAGCATAAATACTAACTGATTCTCCATTTGGGCCAGTCCAAGTATCTTTATAATGCCCGTCAACTTCTTCACCTAATATATTTTTAATTGCGTGCCAAAAAGGTTCATCCATTACTAATGTTAATGTAATATTACCTTTATATATAGTTGTTTTAGTTGTATAGGTTACGCTAGATAGCGTAACCTATACATCTTTATCAAATGGCAATAATGATAATTGTGGTGGGTTCTTTACTCGCGCGAGAATCTCCCTATTGGGGTGCTCTGCCAAAATAAGTTCTCTTATTTCTCCGGCGCGGAACCAGCGCAAGAATTCATCCAATTCTTTCTATGTAATTCCATCAGTAGCTAAACTAAAAGTAATTTCGTTAGCCTTATAATGTGTATTCCAATAATATTGACCATCAAGATTATTATAGGTAGAAGTTAAATCTTCAAATGCCGCATAACCATTACGTGTAATTCTATTATTCTCAATAGTTGCAATTAAATTAAAATCCTCAATATGCACTGGGATTAAATTATCATTGTTATCCTTTTTGTAACCAAAAGAAAAACTAATAAAAGAACGGTTCATAAAGGGAAGATATTTCTCCCCTTTATGAGTCGCTTTATAAACTTGAGTTGCAGGAACCGCAGTAGATGCAACTTCATTTCCAACTAATTCTGCCATACTCCTTACCTCCTCACGCTACTAACACCAGTTTTTCTTGCAATCTGAAGTATTTCATCCATAATTGTATCACCGGCGCGGCGCGCATCATAATCATTAGCAAGCTAAGCAACGTCAACATTAACTTCAGCTTTCTCAATAATAACTCCATTATCTGTACTATTATTAATGTGACTACTAGCCGACTCAATTCCGTTTAAAATTTCACGTAATGCTAATAATCTTGAGGTTAAGGAAGAAGAGTTTGCGCTAAGAATATCAGATTTCCACATCTTTGTTTCTTCGGCATCAAGGAAGTATTCAGGACGAGTAGGAGTACCATGAACCATAGCAAGGCCTGTATAATCTACTGAACCGCCAGAAGAATATCCTTGGACTCCATTCTAACGAAGCACTTCAGTATATACATTGATTTTATTTTTCTTCCAGTCTTCAGGCATATCTTTATATTTTCCATTTGGATTATTTATGTCTTCTAAATCTTTTTCAATATTTTTTAAATTCCAATTTGCATATTTTTCTAGCTATGTGGTGCTCTTATCATAAACATAATCATTACTTGCAACCCAAGTTTTAGCTGCCGTACTACCTGGCTGACTCGCGGCTTTATCATAATGTTCCTAAGCTAGTGCGCCCGTCTATGCAGCCATTGATTTAGATGAATCACCTTTATAATAAGACTGAATAGCCGTCATCCAATTCGCAGTCGTGCCTAATGCATCACCCATTCCATTAAGCCAATTAGCATATGCAGATGTGGCAGTAGAACCACTACCTTTAACGGAACCACTGCTACTAGTAGTACCCGTGCCAGCTGTACTATTACTTCCTGTTCCACTTAATGCTGTGGCCCCTGTCGCTGCAGCAACAGCCTGCATTCCTTGTGCGACCTACACGTTCGCGCCAACAATGGCAGAAATAACATTACTATCTTCAACATTCGCATCAGTACTAAATATATTTGCCATTATATCTTCCAATCCTACTTCCATATCTTCCTATAATGGCCTATACTTATTCTAATCATCACGATATGCTGTCCACTGGTTAACCATAGATAGTAATTCATCATAGGTTGCGGATTGTTGTAAAGTAGAAGATGCTAAGTATTCTGCAGTATTAGAAAGTAAGAAATCCATAATTACTCCATCATCCTACTGCATAATCTAACTAACCTCAGCCCATAATAATCCATGCTCCTTAGAATACTCTAATGTAGTTTCCATAATCTCAATCTACTTGTCTAGACGCTCAATTTCTAGGTCAGAAGCCGCCTAAATAGCATCAATTTGCTATTGTTGTGCATCGAAGTAATTTTCTTGCTCCTTCGCATCAATTTGCTGCTATAGGCTATTGATTTGAGAAGCAGAACCACCAGACCGCTGTAGAATAGCTAATTGCCGCCTTAAAGACTCTAATTCATTCTAAGACTTATTAGACTGATACATGCGCTATTCATTACTTAAAGCCTCATTCAATCCATTGATGTATTTATCAGCATTATCTTCAAGGACTTCCTTGGTATCTGATAACTCATCAATAATAGCTTGCTCGCGGGCTTCAATAGCATCAAGTATCTTATTTTCTACATCAATTTGATTGTCGCGGATGGCTAATAGGATTTCATTCTATTTCTGCTCTAACTCTAACAGTTTCTTCTCATCTTCCTCAATAGAGTCATATAGAGATTGCATTTCCTCGCGGTCAGCATCAAGATTATCTGTTAAAGCTTGTAGTGCTGATGTATAGAATGTATCATCCTAACCATTCTCACCAGGCTCAATCTTATTACCACTCTAATCATATAACATATAATTGCCAAAGCCAAGAGACTAGGCAATTGCATATTGTTCTGCTGGAGTATATTTAGGTTCTAAGGTTTGCGGATCACGAGCCCAAAGTTCCATCAACGCGGCAAAACCGCCTTCAATTTGAGTAATTTGAGCAAGTTCAGAACGAGGAGGATTTGCTCCAGCCGCACCACCGCCAGTGCTTCCGCCGCCAACTTCTTGTCCAACCGCTTTAGCGGTGTCTTGTATTGTTTGAGAAAGTAGTTTCTTATATTCAGAAGACGCGTTTAATGCGTTCTAATCCATATTACTTCTCTATTTTTCACCGCTTTGTAGTCTATCAAAATCAACTCCAATATTCTTTACCCAAATATCCCATAGACGACCTGCTACATCAGAATATGCTAATGGGTCACCTTTTGCAGTTGGATTGCCAAGATAAGTAGCTTTACCATTCTCATCAATACGATACAGAGTCTAAGCCCATTTTAATGCCTAGTCCATAGTTTCATAATGATGTATCCTACTAGAAATACTACCATCACTTAAACGAGACCATTGATTCTAAGCTCTATTATTATAAATAGCTAATGCTAAATTTTCAATAGATTTATTCCACTCAGCAGTATGCTTAGTCATTTCGGGTGCAACATTGGTCATTGTAGTGGTTGTAGCACCATTACCGCCATTTGCCTGTGCAGCTTTTTGCGCCGCAACATAATCAGCAGTTTTACCAAACTCAAACTTAGTACCACGAGTATAGAACTACTGTCCATGCTCATCAAACTAATAGAACTTGCCAAAGACAGAACTATTCAACTGTGCCCTACGGGCTTCAAAGTATTCACGGCGAGAATCAACTAAACTCTTCTAAACAGCATATTGCTGTTTAATCATTTCTAATTCACGCTTCTGACTTTCGTATAGTTCCTTACCTTTTGGCCCCTAACGAGTTTCTAAGGTATTACGCAATTGCTCTTCATAGTTAATTTCTTTCTCAAGTTCAGCAATCTTTTGTAGCCAATTATACCATTTCTCAAGAGTCTCAATCCAAGCTTTGCGGTCAATCTTACTACTGCCACCATCACTTGAAGACTCAGTATCCTTCATATTAGCTAAGCCAACCATATCTGTGATAGAAGCATTTGCAATAGATTGCCACATTGCCCTTAATTGTTTCAATGTCGCAAGAGTTTGCTGAACATTAGCCATCGCAAGTCCCATTGCATTACCAGTGGCTAAGGATGTTGCGGCTTTTTCATTGGTTACGGGCTTACCGCGACCTGCCGCGCCAGTGCTTAATAACTTACGAGTCTGCAAATGATTGAAGACGATTGCATCATTTGGTAGATTGACAAACTCAGCGCCACTCTGGCCAGCTACATAATAACGGCCTCCAGTTACATATAACTCAGGACCAAGTTCACCCATTAGTACTTGGCGAGAACCAGCAGCAAACGCGCCATTACCGATTACATTGCCTGTAGCTTTGACTTCGCCGCCAGTAGTGATATTAAGAACAATCTTGCCTTCTACTTCTTGTGTTTTAAGGCTTGCAATATCTGTCTAAATACTACGTAAGTTCTGTGCAATAGTTTCTAATACTTCGTGTCCAGTTGCTTGAATACTAATAGTAGAATTGCTTAAGCCAGATAAATAAGTTTGTAAGGTACTAAGAGTACCATTTAAGTATCCAAACTATGTAGTCAATCCAGAAACCGCAGTATCTAAATTTCCTACTGCTTTTTCCGCATCTTTCGTCGCCGTCTCAATAGCCTACATATCTGCTTCTGCAGTGCCCTTATCAATCGCAACCTTAAGTGTATTTAAATACTCAATAGCTTTAATAGCCTTATTAATTGCTTCTTCAACTGCGCCTATAGATGTTACTGCTTCAGTTGTATCAGCAGTTACAGTTGCACTGCCTGTTGCATCTGCAGAAGTGGGATTTAGTGTAATATTGGTCATTTTAGAAGCAAACTCAGCCGCAATTTCGTCGAGATTAGTAATGGCTAATGTTAATTCCATACGATTCTCTGTAATACCAAGACGCTTTTTCATCTCGTTGAAATCAGCTTCTGTTGTTTTGTTATCAAGAGTAAATCCATATTCAATTTGGAACTGCTATTGTGCTTCTTTGTCGCCGGCTGCAGCATCCCATTTAGCTTTAATCTCTTGCCAAGAAGTACCAACTAATTTATCAATCTAAGACTTACTAATATTACTAGTATCTACTTTTGAAACTGTAGTTACTACTGTAATACCTTGCTGTATTTTCCACTCATCAAGAGTTAATTGAGTGCCTTGTTCACCACCTGCCGCATTCCATGCAGCCGCGGCAGCATCATTAAGTGAATTATATTGTACTCCATTATAATTATAATGAACTCCTTCGGCATCAGCCACCACAGTCATTTCAACGCTCTTAAATGACAAGGCACCAGAAGCAGTAACTTTATCTTCCGACCAGGTAATAGTTCCAGTAACGCCAGCTTTTTCCAGAGCTTCCGCGCGAACTGCCTCATCAAAAGTATCCCAAGGAGTACCTTTTGTAGTAGTTTTCCACTTCCCATCATCAGTCTAAGTTACTTTATAATCTGAATACTTAACATTAATAGTATAATCACCTAATGTTAAAGTCTAAGTTAAATCCAAAGTAGCAAGCTTATCATAAAGAGAGCCAGCAATATCATTTTTATCATAATCTCCAAGAGCCAATTCATATAAAGCCTAAACTAACTTTAAGAAATCCTCTTTTGCGATTTCTGCATTTAAATATCCATCAGAAGCATCTTTAAATAAATCATAAAGAGTATAACTACCATAAGTTACTGTTTTTAATTGTTCAGCAATTTCATCATTGGCTTCTAGGATAGAATCGATTGCGGTTGCTGCATTGTCCTATAATTTTACACCTAAGTCGCCTACATCAGCTGTTAGATCAAATAATTCTTCTAAATCTATCTTTTTGTCTAGATTTAAATCAATTTTCTCTAACCCTTCAAGTGCGGCTAACATTTCAAAGGTCGCAATTAAGCCATCTAAGATTTGAATTTGCGCCTAAGCCATAGTCTACATTGCGGAAGTAGCACTATTCTCATAAGAACTAGCACCATCAGTAATATCGGCGCCCATTTTCTCTAATACAACACCAAAGTTCGTACCGCTATCAGTAGTAACTGCGCCTAAAGAGCCTGCCATAGCAGTAATAATTGCATCTAACGCTTCAGTAGAACCATCTAATTCATAACCACAGAAACTTAATGTAGTATTTAAAGCTTTTGCCTAAGCGTTAATTTGCTTAGCGGTATTTACCATGCCCTTAAAATCTGCTACACCAGATTCTGAAGCATTTCTTAGCATCTCAATAGAATCTTGCCAACTACTAATATAGTTAAGTGGATTATTCATTCCGGCGGGTAACTCTTCATCATACCAACTAAAGGACTCTTCGTCTGTTGTAGCCCTTACTGCCGCAATTTGCTTAGCCAAAGATAGCTCTTCTTGATATTGCTTAATTTTTGTATCACTATATTTATCAGTCTATGAAATTTTATCAGTTAAATCATAGATATGTGTTAGTAAAGATGTCATTGTCTTATAGTCATCATTAGATTCCTATAAGTTCTCTACCAACTCATTAAAGGTAAGCTAAGCCGCAATAGAATCAACCTTCTTTAACTCATTATAAAGTGATATTGCACTTTCCTAACTTAACTTTAGACCATTTACTGTCTATTCAAAATCAAGCTATAAATCAGTAATACCCATCCGTTCTACAAGACTTTGTAGACTCTTACTATCCATTGCGGTTAGTGAACCTTCTAGTCCATTACTAATGTAATCAACTATCTAATCATATTGAGAACGTAGGGAATCATAAATCATTTCCTAAATGCCTTCAATTTGACTAATATCAACACCCGCACTAGCTAATGCTTCAGCATTAGTAACGAAATATTGTTTAGTTGCGGCATCATAGGACATAATTCCTTGTTCGACTAAGTCAGTTATTCGCGCGCGGTCACCAATAATGGAGAGCCAGTCACTAGAAGAACCTCCAATACTACCATTGCCGTAGAAGCTTAGTCCTTCAGCAGCGCTAACAATATCTTCGGAATCCATTGAATCTTCTAAGTCTTTTTGCCAAGCCTAGAAGTAAAGTTCATTGATTTCAGAAGTTGTTTTGTCACATTGGCCTGCATAAGCATCAATAAAGGCACGATAATTGATACGCGCAGTATTCTTAATTTCATCCATCATAGAGCCAAGCTCTTTTTCATAATCGGACCAATCGAGGTTTTCGAAACCTTTAGAGAGAGCATCGGAGATTAAGGATGAGAGTTTGGATTTGGCATCATCGGAGAGAGTAACTTTAGTACCATCTGAACTTCCTTTATTACTTCCTTTAAAATGTTCAGATGTTGCAGCCGCGAAGCCACCATTCCAGCTACCACGAGCTAATGCCACTGCCGCATACTCACTAGTAATTGGTTTACCCCTACCACTAGCACCAGTTCCAAGTAAACGTGCAGTTTGTAGATGATTGAAAACAATAGCATCTTTGGGGAGATCAACAAATTCTGCGCCATTGCGGCCGGCAATATAATAATGACCGTCAGAGACCCATAATTCTGGACCAAGTTCACCCATTAATGTTGATTGAGTTCCTGCTGCAAGAGCTACATTACCTTTGGCTTGTACTAAATTCACTCGACTTTTGGGATTAGTATTACCAGGTTTATCAATTTGAGGAATATTACCTTTTGCCTCAGAATAATTAACTTTTGCCTTTACTGTTGCAGTATATGTACGCTAGGCTAATTTAATTAAATTATCCTAAACGCCCTTAATAATGGAGCTTGCCTAATCTTCAGCAGTAATAGTAACAGTTTCAGTCGCAGGAATAGTAGCGCCCTTTAAGGCTTCTACCTTGTCCCTAATATTTTCTGTATAGTTACTAGGATCAACTGTATTGCCTTTCTCATCTTGTACCTCAATTTCACCATTTGTTTGAACAAGAATTTTAAATTTACCGCTTTTAATGGTGTATCCTTCTCCATCAGTGGCTGATAAAGTTTTTCCATGTAAAGCCGCATAACCAGCTAATGCCTATTCATAGTCAGCCTAAGAATTAGCAGTAAATACGTCGCCTGTTGCTGCATCTGTAAAAGTATATGTTACATTCCCATTAGTATCTATTGTTAATTCAACTTCTACTCCCTCTTGTGAAAAAGTAATGGTTTTTGAAATGATTTTACCTTCATGATCTGTTATTGTTTTAATATCTGGCTCTCCGTTTTCACCAATAGATTGTTTTGCTTTTGCAGCAAGCCAAGCATTATAAGCTTCTTCATTGTCCAGCTTCATTCCATCTACATCATAAATTATAGATCTGATATTACCCTTACTATCAAAAATAATATCAATGAATGTATTATCATCAACCTTTAATGTAGCATTTTCATTCTCGTCTAATGTTATTTCAGCTTCTGGATATTTAAACTTTAATGCTAAATACTAATGTAAAGCTGCACGATTTTCACCAAAGTCTTTTCCATCAATCTTATTATGCTCTTTGCCCTCTTCAAAAGTTCTTGTAAAAGTAATTCCGGTTGTAGAATCAACTATAACATTATGCTATTTACCATCTATAGTATATTTACCTTCAAGTTCTGATGAGACAAAACCATTATCAATACAATAATTTAATGCTGCTTGATAAGAATCAAATGACCCATTATAGCCAGGTACTTTATATGTTTTACTGTCTTCATTCCACTATACTTCAATAGATATATTTCCAATCTTTTGTGTACCCTTAATATTAACAGTATCAGTAACATCAATTGTAAACCCTTCGTCTTCTAGCATAATAGCTTTGGTAATCTAATTAGAAAGTTCTTCTTTACTTTTATTTTTATCTGTGCCGCTAGAAGTATAGGTTTTTCCATTATAAGTATAAGACCAAGTTTTACTTTTATCATCATATTTGAAATTAGATGGATCAAATTTTCCCTCAGCTATAGATAATACTCTCCGAATTTTTATTTTCTATGGAATCCTGGCTTCAGTTTCATATTGTTTTGATAATTCCTCTAATGTTTCAGTAATATTTTTCTATGAAGCATTTTTCTTTCCATTTTCACCAAAAAGTTTATTATATTCTTTTACTACTGCACTACGAAGCTACTAATCAGTTAAATCTATTTTTAATACATTACCACTTGGATTGACATGAATAAATGAATAATCACCGGTATCAATAGTAATATCCATGCCGCCATTTTTAAAGAGATCGTTAATCTAACTAGCATATTTAGTAGGATCATTCCAATCTATTTGAGTAATTTTTGAAAAGAAATCTTTAAATTTCGTTGCTTGAGCCGGATCCAGATCATTAGATTGTAAAAGAGATGATAAATCTTTCGTTCCAATACTTACATTTTCAAATGCCAATTTTAACTCTGGAATCTATGAAGCAAGTTTAGAAACATTGCTTATATCAAGCTCTTCACCATTATTTAAATAACTACTAATAACCTATAAACGTTCTCCAATTTCATAATAAGCCTCAGACTATTGAGTAATGTATTCAGCACCTGATCTTAACTATTCATACAAACTAGAATAACCATTTTTTCCTAAATTTAATCCAGTCTTTGCAGATAAATCTATTACCTAACTACCATTTTTAGTAATAATATGATTTGACGCTGCGGCTAACAACTAATTAGCATTCATACCATTTAAGGAGAAATCGGCGTTATATGCACCTGCTGCAGATACAATATTATAAAAATCCGTAACATCCATATAGCCAGCTTTAGACGCAGCCTATAACTTAGTCCTGGCGTCTTCCATATTAGATAAGAAGTTTAATGAACTCTACCAAGAATCAGGTAAGCTACCAGACATAAAGTTAAATGAATCAGGTGTCGTAAGCATTGATTTAACTAAATCGTCTAATACCTCTTTCTCATCTTGTAAACTATCAGTATTAGTTTTAATTAACTAATTATATCTTGCACAAGCTTTCTATAAGCTACTATAATTATCAGACATTGAAGCAATATCTGGTAATAGTGATTGTGCTTGTAACTTATCAATTTGCTTTAATTGTAGATATAACTTCATTGCAGAAGCAGTAGATAACTTTAATCCTTCCGCGGTTTCAGTGAAATCAATGTCAATATTTAACCGTTTAGCAAATTCACGCAAACTATTTGCATCAGCATTACTTAATGTTCCACTGATACCATTTTTAATAAGTGATATCATATTGGTAAGTAATGAATCAACTGCATCTTTTAATGCTGCAAGTTCGTCTGGAAGCATTAGAGCGTTAATCTCGCTTTGTCTAACTATTGATTCAATTGCTCCCTCAATATTAGCATTTTCAGCAATCGTTGCTATGCCATTATTAAATGTAATACCGGCCGCTTCTAACTGTTTATATAAAGCTTCAGCTGCACTTTCAGTTAAGTTTTTGTCAATAAAACTCTATAGATAAGTTAAATTAATTCTTTCACCTGGCTTAGCAGATACAATAGAATTAATTTCATCCACAATAGCTTTATTAGTTTCTCTATCTAATGCAATTAATGAATCATTATAAGCTTTAAAAGCAGTAACATATTCTCCGGTATTTCCTTCTAATCCAATCTAATTAGCAAATGTAGTAAAGTCATCAATACGAATTTTCCCATTACCAATTTGACTAATGCCATATTTACTCCAATTATTAGCAACTTCCTCTAAACTAGCTCCATAATTAGCAAGTAAAGAGCCTAATGAATCATAGGTCATACCCATTGCGTCACCAAGAGCGGAAATAGCATCTATTTCAGGTTGTTCTTCAGCAGTTAGATATTGAGCATAAACGGAATTTAACTAAGAAGTAGTTGCTAAAGTAGTTTGTTTCATTTTAAAATACAACTATTGATAGGCTTTTTCCATTTTTCCTACAGCTTGTACAACACCCTTATTATCGACTTTAAAACCAAATGCTTGTAATTCATTTAAAGTTTCTGCGGTCTGCTCATCTACTGTAGAACCAACCTATAAACCTTCAAGGTTAGAAATAGTATTTTGATAACGATTTAATTTATTTAAATATACAGCCTGAATATTTTCAAAAGTTTCTTCACTATCATCAGTATATTCTTTATAGATTTTAACAGCTTCCTCTCCGCCTTCTAATAAAGACTCTAAATCACTTTCTGCTTTTTGTGTAGCATCTGTTACTATTTGATCCTATATATCTTGAACTTTCTTTTTAGCCTATTCTATTGACGATATATCTATTTTTTTCTTTTTGCCCTAAAAAACTGTTTCATCTAATTGTTTTTGATAATCTTTTTCAGCCTATTCTAATTCTTTAGTATAAAGAGAAAAAGTAGTATTAAAAGCTATCATAGTCTATTTTATTGATTCAGTGTTAAAACTGTTTCTACCAGAACCAACATAAGACGCAATATCTATCTTACTAGATAATTCTTTACGAGTATAATCAAGTGCTTGATGAACAGTCATATTTCCAGATGCAACTAAATCATCTATTTGTTTTCTTAAATAATTCTAATAAACAATTGGATTTAATGTCCACGCTTGTAAAATTTCATTATAATTAAAAGCGGTACTTAAATCTTGTTCAAATAGATTATTATATTCATCAGTGAATGCCTACATTTCTGTAAAATTAGTAGTACCTTCACTAATATAAGAGCCGGCTTTATTAATAGAATCAAGTATTCCATCTGCCATATTTTTTACAATGGAGAAAAATAAATTAAAAGCAGAATCACCAATAGAAATTGTTCCATCTTTAATTGCCTACTAAAAAGCATTCAAATCAAAAGTAGAAGTAATACCATCATCATTTAATTTAAAATATGATTCTAAATCCTTTACATCAATATGTAATGCATTAGCTAACGCTTCTTTCTAAGCATTTGTTACCGCAGTATAATTTTTTACTACATCTTCAACTGCTGTACGCTCGGTTTGATCTTTTACAGTTTTTGCATTTGCTAGAATAGTTCTTGCCTTATTGATTTCTTCTATAGAAACATTATCATCAGATTTTATAATAGATGTAGCCCATTCTAATTCTTTTGCCCATTTATCATAATCAGTAATGATTAATTGGCCCATTGCATTGACGCTTAAACCCATTGATTTTGCGGCAGCTTGCCAGTTTTCGATAACATAATCATTTGAAGCATTATGTACAGTCTATAAATATTGCTAGAAATCTTCTAAAGAGAAACTATCTTTATCGGCAATTTTAGTAAAAGATGCTATAGCCTTATTAGAATATGAATTTTTATAATATTCCTAATACTTTTTAAGTCTTTCAGATTCATCTTTAATTTCTGTATTTAACCACTATATAAAGCCCTCACTATCTTTAGCTAATTGCTCTGCACTTAAAGACACTGTATTACCAACTTTTAAATTATCAAAGTTAATGTATCCTTCAAACCATTCAGAATGGTCTTTGCCTAATTTTTTAATAGCATCAATATTAGTTTCTGTAATTGTAATTTTCTTATTGCCGCCACCAACTGCGCTAATCATTGAGTCTGCAATTGAAGAATATACATCTTTAAACATTTTCTCTACAGCACTCTAATATTGTGAAATTAATGCCTTTTGTTCTGGAGTTAATCCATCAATTGATGAAACGTCACCGGATAGAATAGCTTCTTTAACAGCATCAACATAATCAAAATTATCGCCAAATAATAATGAAATAAACTAATTTATCTATCCATTTTCGAGTGCTGCACGTGCGAACATATCTTTAGCATACTATTCACCAGTATCAAGTTCTGATTTAGCAGTAGCAATTTGTTTATCAAAATACCAATCAACAAAAGATGTTGTACTTTGTGTAACTCCTTCCTCTATTGAAGCTAGATATTCTTCATGTTGCTTCGTTAATTCTTCTTTGCCAATACCAAAATATGTTTGCGCACCAGACTCTGAAAGTATAGAAATAAGTCCATCAGAAACATGTTTACTCTTAGCATACTCTCTTTCTTTCTCAATTGTATTTGTTAGTTCAGCTAATCCTACTGATGAATTATCTATCAAAGTATTATAAGCTTGTACATAATCTTTAATATAATATTTTCCATCTTTCCAATCAAATAATTCTGAAATATTTCCGCCAAGTTTCTCAGCTTCCTACATAGCGGTTTTATAGTTCATTCCCTTAGATATATTACTAACACTCTTTTCAAAATCATCAATCTAATCAGTATAATTTTTTAATATAGTCTAAATTTCAGTAGTTAAATTAGTTGGTATGATTCCATATAATTCTTGAACTTTTTTAATAACTTCATCTGACTTATTTTCACCATAACCTAGTTCTAATAATCCTTTCTACAAAGCATCTAATCCAGATAATGTAAATATGTCTGCTTCAGTTATTAATTTCTAAGCATCTTCATCGCCTTCTGTAAGGTTATATAATCGAATATATGCATCAATAATATCTTGTGCTGCTTGCCCAGTTAGCTAATGTCCTTTTATTTGTTTATCTAATTGTGTATATACAGATAATAAATTTCTTAATTCTTCGCCACCTAAATCTAAATCTTTAACTTTATTAATATCTAATGTAATTTCTTTATTATTAATAGCTTTCTCAAAATCTTCAAATGAATATACATCTTCAAAAGTAGTATCAATCCATTTATTTAAAAATTCTGGTAATTCTCCTGTTATATCTAAAATTTCTTTAATTTTTTCAATAAAGTTGCCTTTCGTATATGCGCCATTATTCGCTATTAAGTTATTTAAATTAATCTATTCATCTGGAAATAAATTATCCCAAAAATCAGATAATTCATCATATAAATCTGAATACTTTTTCGCGGTTGTATCAGCATTTAAAAATTGTTCAAAACTAGAAAACTAACCTTTAGTATTCTCCCATTCTTGATATATTACCCCATTAATTATTTCATTTACTGGCGTAAATTCTTTTAAGAAATCTGCAGATTGTCTTTTATTAAACTAAGCTGCAAGAAGATACTCTTGAGTATAAGTATTGGTAACAGTAGCAATTCCAGATAAAGCTCGTAAACGTGTTTCTTCAGCGGCCTATAATACTTCACCTTTTTCTTTAGAAGTATTCATACTATCTGAAAAATCTTGGCCCAAAGATAGAATCCATTTTACTAATTCTTGTTCAACTGGATCTACTATAGTTTTTGACCAATCTATCATTTTTTCTAATTTATCCTAATCTTTTAATATCTATATTGCTTCAAACTAATTTCCTGATTTTAAATTATTTACCAAGTCCGAAAAATCTGAATTCTCGCCTAATACATTCTATAAATCAGCCGCAGCATATCGTATCCAATCTACAAGACTACCTTCAGACCCATAAGCATCAATATAATAGTCAAAAAAACTTTGTTCTCCATTATTTTCGTTATTTAAAACACTATTATGTCTAAAGGCTTGTCCTTGATCAGTAGTATGAAGATAATCATTAATATAAAAAATATCTGAATATGTTTTATTTTCTTTATTTGCATAATTAGTTTCAGCTTGCTTCTAGCTTTCTGCTGCAACCTCATAAGCCTTACCTGCGCTTTTAATTGCGGCGCCCTACGCTTTTAGACGAGCTTCTTCTAATACCTTATAACTAGCTGCTAAATCAATAATAGCATTTCCTTCAGAATCATAAGCAGAAACTAACTATGGATATGTTTCAGCTATCCTATTACTTACTTCAAAATAAGCTTCTGCAGCTTCTGTACTATCATAACGAGCTTTCTCTAATTCAGCTAATGAGTCTATTTCTGATTTTGCATCATTATACTCTGCATTTGCTTTTATACGCTCATTATTTGCTTCATTTGCCTCTTCTTTTAGACGCTTTAATTTTGCTTCAGAGCTTTCATAAAAATTATTAATATTTTCAATAATTCCTGTAATAAGTCCTGCAGCTCCTGCTGCAGCAGCAATATAAGGATTTGCAGTCATACTAAAAGCCATTCCAGCGTATGATGCTACATTTCCAGCAATCCCTAGAGTACCTTTCAATGTTCCTTTATTTAGACTACTCGATAATCCAGAAAGAAACAGACCACCGGCCTATAATCCAAGTCCTTTTAAAGCGCTCTTCTATGTTAAACCCTAAAATAATTTACTAGAAGTTTTAGTAGCATTGGTAGCACTAGATATACGTCCAGCGGCTTCTTCACTCCAAGTTGATAGACGCGCCGCAGATTGTGCCTAAGCATTTTCTGTTATTTTTGCATCAGCTTCAGCAATCTATTCGGCAGTATTATAAGAAATACCTACGCGCTCTTGCCCTTCTTCAATCGCATTATTAACACGTTGCATTGAGCCTATCTTTTCCTATGCCGTAATAGCGGCAATATTTGCTGCCACTCTAGCCTTAATTATTCCAAATACTGTAGTAACAATTGTAGCTAAGTTAGCAAAAGTAGTACCCATATTAATAATTGCTGGTATTGGTAAATTAAATACACGCGGCATATCAGTCCATGTATCAATAATTTTTGTTCCATAATCAAGAATTCCTTTATATAAATTCTCTATGCCAGCATCTGTATATAGAGACTACATGCTAGTCTAAAATTGCTATGTTTTAGCTTCAATAGAATCTAATGTCTTTAAAAATTGTAATTGTGAAGCATCTTCTGAATTTGCCGCAGTTTCAGATAACTCTTTCAATCTATCATAAGAAGATACTAGTGCTAAGAAACGAGACTGCTGTCTATTACCAGCCATAATAGTAGCTATATAACGCTATGTATTCTTATCAATTGTGTCCCATTTAGAGGCTAATTCCATAATAACGTCATCAAAGTCTCTAAACTCGCCCGCTGTATCATGAATAGTAATACCAACAGTCTATAAAGCTTTATCAACTCGGTTTAAACTCATTTCTTGGCCTTCACTATCAACCAATTTAGAAGGATCAGACGTCATTTCACCATAACGGCTAATAATTGATTTCATAGCAGAACCAATGTTTTCTGCAGATTCACGCGTTGCTTCAATCATAACTGCCATCATAGCAGTAGTATTTTCAAAACTAGATCCAACAGCTTCTGCTGAAGACGCTGTTTTACTCATTGCTGAGGCTAACTCTGTAGTATCTGTAGCAGAACTTGCAGCGATTGCTGAATAAACATCAACGATTGTCTAAGCTTCTGTCATTTCCATTTTAAATGAACGTAAAGCATTCGTCATATAGTTTGTAGCTTCTGCATAATCTAGTCCAGAAATACGAGCCATCTTTAATGTCTACTCAGTTAATGCCATAACATCAGCAGTTTCTAGACCCTGTTGATAATATAGCTAAGAAACTTCATAAACACCAGAAATAGAAGCAGCATACTCCTTTGCCATTGCAGTATATTGGGGCATTTGCTTCCATAACTCACCCTAATCCATATCAGTAACAATAGCAATTTCTGTAATTGTTTTATCTAATTCCTGAGTAGTAGCAATAACAGAACGAATCGCTTTACCAACCATACGTACAGCAGAATAAATACTAAACCAACGTTGTACTACACCTTGAATTTTTCCAATCATCTGTTCTGCAGACTTAACCTAGTCTAAAGCTGTTTTATATTCATTGGCAGCTTTTGTATTTTCTTCTAAAGATTCTCTACTTGAATTAATAACTTTATTACCAGTATTAGTTACTGATCCAGTAGCCTGTTCTTTTAATGAAGTTTCTAATGCTTTAACTCTATCAGATAGTTCTTTATTCTCTTCCTACAATTTTGCAATAACTGTATCATACTCTTTTAATCCCTAATCTGCAGCATACTTGGTTGCAGTCTAAACACCCTAAGTAGACATTAATGTTTTAATTTTCTCTCCTAGTGTGCCCATTTGCTCGGCAATTGTATTTACCGCATTTGTTGCCTCATTTTTTGCGGCTTCTAGACTTTCTGCCAATAGAGTTGGTATCTAATCAAAATGTTGCTTAATTGTCTCTGGCGTTAATCCAGCTACTATTTTATTAACAATTTCTTCACTAAAATTTAAATTAGTTAATTTTTCTTTAATAGTATTTATTGCGGACTCAAATTGCTATTCATCAAATAAATTCTAAGTTAACTAAGTACTCCAATTTCGTACATTAGTCGTAGTAAAACCAGTATCACCAATAATTTTTAACTATTCAAATTCTGCACGTAATTCAGTTATACGCTAACGAGCTTCTGTAACTGAAGAGCTGCTTACTAACTAATTTAATTTTTCGTTAATTTCTGCTTTTTTCTCATCAGTAATTTTTCCTACAGTTTGAAGTCCGGTTTCTACAGTCTATTTGATTTCTTGTAAGGTTCCCTAAAATCTAGAGGTCAATCCAAAATCCTATGCAGACATAGTGCCAACTAAAGACTTAGCCATTTCAGTTGGGTCTACGATTTTATATTCACCCGTTGACTATATTTTAGCAGACTCAGCTTTAAGTTCTCTTACCTTATTTCTTGTTTCATCTAATTCTTCATTTACTTTAGCTATATCTTCAGTTAATTGAACCGAGGCCGTCTCTAAAGCAGTTTTAATTTCTGCCATATTTAATTTAGAAGGATCGATATTTAATCTATCTAATGCTTTCTAAATATATTGCGTTCCACTTAATGCATTCTGAAAACCTTGCTCTAATCCAGTATTTAAAGCCTCTTTTGCCTAATTAATCTAATTAATTAACTCTTTAAAGCTTTCAGTAACATAACTAGTATCTAATTCTTCAAATTTAACACTATGTAATGTAGTTCCTAAGCTCGCAAAAGCTTCATCAATTCCATTAATCTTATCATAAAATCCATTGATCGCACCTTCAGAAGTAAATCGCTAATTTACATTCTTACTCATGTTTTCAACCTATTTTATGACAATACTTAAACTCTTTTCTAAATTTTTCCCTAAATCCGTTCCTAAATCAAGCTTTTTCATTGCAGACTAAATTTCTTTAATAGAATTTTGCCAGCCTTCAATCTTCGCTGAAATTGGAATTACAATTCCCTAAGAATTAGTAGCCATAATTCTCATCTCCTTTTATCCCAATAAAATAAAAAAAAGAGCCACTTTCTTATAACAAGAAAGTGGCTTATATATCTCCATCTAAATCCTACTCTAGACGAGTAATTTCAAATATCATATTTTTCGTGTCACCTACATTTTCCGGTAACCCTATTATATTAAATGTGGACACTGTTGGATCAGCCCTTTCTCCCAAGCGTAAGCCTATATTACTTACTACTCTCACTTTCGGCATAAATAAAATATTCGTATAATTTATGCCTTCGTTTTCATCCTTGGAGTAAAACTTACCCTCAAGAGTGAACAACCCATTGAAACGCTCTTTCTATATAGTATAAACTAGCGCCTCATCTCCATACTCATAGTAGTAGTCTACTACATAATCTTTGTCCATGTCCGCAGCTGTTTCGCATTCTTTATCTGTATAAATACTTAAAAATTGCCTGCCATTTAATTCCTCAATACGACCATACATTTTTCTCTAGGCCACATCACGAGAATATTCTAAGATAAACATCTTTTTTCTCGGCGGCAAAACCGGTGTCTTTTTTAAGTAAAAGCCCACCTTATTTTCTCCAAGCTAAGTTAATTCATAAGGCTATTCGCGCATATTCACTAATAATTTATCTTCTTTGGTTTTTGTCGCAACATTAGCACTTAATAATATTCCCATACTAACATTAGACATAACACCTTCAACCATCTGAAACTATACTTCAGACCTATCATCCCATATGACATGAGGCATATTGCCCCAGCCACCGCGCGCGCTCATAGGCCGATTTTGCTCAGTTAACATCGCCATACTAACATTTTCAAAATATAATACTGGCTCATCAGCTTCTATATTACGCGTGCCAAAAGTCATAGGGGTTTTCGCGCGGAGAACCACTGAATATAATTCCTTAACGCCAAAATATTGATCTTGCAAGTTACTCACCTGCCTTTGTAAAGAAAGGGGGCATCCTATTAAGGATGCCCCATATTATTCAATTAAGATCCGCTAACGGAACCTTCATCATTACCACTATTGGCATTATTCTCAGAACCGCCAACGTCATAACGAACTAGCTTCATCATTTCATTCTCACCAGCATCGTTGGTAGAACGTAGAACGTTTAGGGTCATTTCGAATGTAGAAGGATCGCCTTCTGCCTGTAGTGTAATAGTAACGTTGCTCTGTACCTTAGCCTTATTAATTACGAACTGGAAGGGTTCATCCTTACCGGTCTTCTCAGAACGCATGAAGGTATCGCCAACTACACGATAGGTGCCAGGGAAAGTATCAGGAGAAATAGTTACTTCAACAGCACTTTCGGTCTCGCCGTTAGCACCCTTTAGTTCCTCTTCCCAGAAGATACGAATATGATCACCTAGAGCAGTTGTCTGAGTATGAGTCTGTCCATCAGGAGTAATCATTGCGCTATTTACAAAATCAATAGCTTTTGTGCCATCTAGAGTAATGGCAGTTCCGCCTGCGGCAACCTTTAGCTGAGTACGAGTACCAGTGGTTAGGTTGAGTAGACGAATTGGATGATTGGCAGTAGCCTTAGGAGTTAAAGTCTTACCAGTTAAATGATCCTTTGGTAGTGGCATAACACCGTTCTCACCGCAAACGACTTCTTCTGTATGACGTACTACAACAGCATCAGTACTGGATGGCTTTTTAATAGCACCACCTAGCATGAAACGTAAAGATTCTAGAGACATTAGAGCATCCTCTAGAGTAATATTGATTTCCTTACCATAGTCCCACTGAACTAGACGTGGATTTCCCCAACCGCCCTGAGCTGCTGTATTTTCAGCGGTGGTTTCAATGGTGGAAACCTTTAGAGTATCTAGGAAGAGCACGATATCGCCAGCATAAACGCCAGCGGCTAGATCATCATCTAGAGCTTCAAAATATACGTTAGCAACTTCCTTAATGCCATACTTATCAAAAATATTAACATTATTAGCCATAAAAGTTACCTCCTAAAAATCATGATTTATCAGAGTTAGCAATTGAACGCATCCAATGCTTTAACTATGATTTCTTCAGTTTTGCACCCGCGAGGGCTGCTTGATTATTTATATTAAACTAATCACGCCAGCCCATCCGCTTTAGCTGATCATGAAAAGCATAATATGTAATATCCCAAATATTTATCATATTTAGGCCACAATTGTTGAGAGTCATACTCCCAATTAAGTCAGACATTTTTAAATCAGAACCATCTTTGCTGTTCTGTTTTGCCTTGGCTCTGCGCACTTTTTCACGGTTTTCGCGCATTTTCATTTTTAACGCTTTTGTCTAAGGTAAATCATCTTCATAAATAATAATTTCTTCACCATCAACTTCAATAAAATACATTCTACGTAAAAGTCGCTAAAAATCGTAGAAATTCCGTTCATTCATTATGTGTTTTTCGCTAATTGGACCTAAGACAATCTGTGCTGGGTCTAAAGAAAAAATTGCTTCTTCATGTGTAAAAAAACGAAAAGCATTTTTTAAAGTATCATGAATTTCTGGGTCTAACTATGCAATTAATAGTATATACTAAAAGTCAGTTAATGTTTCCATTAGTTTAGAAAATTCATCATCAGCATCATGTCGAGTAGTAGGTTTATTAGAAGTTAATATTCCAAGATATTTCTAAAAGTTATCATATCCCTCATCTACAATTTGTCCTAGGGTCACTGGGAAGACTGCACATATATCTTCTAACAAGACGGGAGTTCCTTTCTAGAATTTAAGAGTTTCGTTATCAGTTAAATTCATGAATCATATATAGCATTGAATAACCGCCAATCCAAGGAGTTAAAGTTAGTGCGTCTGCGCGCACAAACTATAACGTCCCAATGCCTGCTAATTTAGCTCCATTAAACATCGTATCTATTTCCTACATAATAAGATATGGCCGCAAAGATTCATCATCTAATAACCATTCTTCATAGGGACAAGCTACGTCAAATCGTACTGTAGAATTTTTAAATTCAGTATTCAATTGATTAACAGAGAAACTTGTAAAAATAGCAGTAACATATGACATTTTTTCAGTGCTGTCATCAAATATTTTTGGGACAATTAATATCTATCTATTAATTAAGTCCATACCGTCAACATCAGGGTGTTTCTTTTCATCAAAAGGATCCCGCACTTGGTATTTTAGTAGGCGGCAAAGACGCCTATTCTGAATAAGCTTATTTGCTATATAAAAGGTATTGGCGCCCATTACAGCAAAATGTCGCTAAGTCGGTCTATCTGCCATAATATTCACCTCACCATAAAGATATTATTTTAATTTGCTTTGTATATGTTTTCCCATCATATACTGCTTTTAAAATAATCTCTCCTAATTTATTTTTAGCATTTGCGCGAACAACACATTCATTATTTGTGCAATTAATAATAGTAGCTAATTCTGTTTCTTCTAATTCAAATACAGGCATATCTACTAAATCTATATTTGGTGTAAAAGTATAAGTGGCAAAACGATCTAACCGTAAAGTATCAGGCCCATCTATATATGCACTAAATACTACATCGTTTTCAACAATTTCTACTTCAAAACGCTTTTGTATTGCTTTATTACCCTTTAATTGCATATATAACACAACTTTACCACTCTTTACCGCTTGCCAATATTCATCAGTTTTCTTAATAATATCTGTATCTTCAGGTTCAGGAATTAGCTCTATTTCCCACTCATTAAAAGTATTTTCTCCAAAATCAGGAATAATATAATTACCAACATAATATATTGGTTGAAGCACAGGAAAAGCTAATTTGTCTACATCAGCCACATCAATTTCTCTATCATCGTATTGATAATTGACTTTGTTTTCTGTAAGAGACATATAAATAATACCTTCTACACTTGTAAAATCAGCCTCAATTAACTTCCAGCCTTCATCCTCAATAATGAAGTTTGTCCCTCTATCAACCATCTATTTTGGCATTAAAATTTCTGCATATTTATTTGGTTGAGGGCTAATAAGATTATGCCAAGTACGATAATTACCTTTAATTTTGTCATCAGTAGAACTAACTACATAACTCCAAGATTTCTTTAATCGCCCTTGTGCATCAATCCATTTAATTTCATAATTGCATTTTACGATAGAAAATATTTGATATGGTTCATGAACTCGTTTCTCTTTAGAAATTAAAATCCATTTTTCTAACTTTCCATCGTCCTATTCCCAATTTAGGATATCACCTACCTAAATAGGTATATCTATAGAAACATAAAGAAGCATAATTTTCTTTTCTTCTCTATCTTTATTTGTCTAAATAATTCCATTAAAATATAATCCCCGTTCAACAGATAAGTTTTCTATAGCATAAGGAGATTCAGCCAGCCACCGCTCAAAATTACGAATTGCCGTATTTTTTCTCCGTTCTATCGGCGTTTCTCCTAAATGATTTATGCGCGAAAAGTATACATCAAGATAATTCATGTGGTATTTCTAATCCGCCAACAAGATTCATACATTCAAATATCATCTTACGAAAATTATCATAAGATAAATAACGTAGCACTGATAATCGGCCGATTAGCGGCCACCAATTGATTGAATTCGCGCCTAAACCCCATAGTTCTAAAATAATAGAATCAAGAAATTTTTCCCATTCGCCATTTTTTTCCTTCTCGCATAATAGCCCATAAAGTCTACCCTTTAGTTTATCACAATATCCATTAAAGGTTGCCTAAGCTAGCTTTCTTTCCTGCTAGTTTTCCGAAGATCGCTGAGGGAACCTTCCCTCGTGATTTATCATATCTATCCTCGGCATCTGCTACCTCCAACGCTACTTGGGATTCTAACTTTATAAGCTTATCTAGATGGTTTGCGGCGGAAAAATCTTTGCTAACATATAATGAGCCAATTTCTCGATAATCTGCTATACATCTCTTTATCCATTCATGTTTCATATAAAGAGCTAGCAATTGAATTTCTGCATTAGTTAATTCATCATTAAACTAATATATTGGTATTGTGTTATCATCTGTTGTGGAGTCTAAAACTTGAAATTCTAAACTAACACGAGGATATTTAAATCTATCGATAGCTATTAGCAGAAGTTGCTGCCAATCTCGTTCAACAATAGCCAGCTCTTCTTCTAATGTCCATTCGTCTGCTGTTATACGCGCTAAAAATGCATCGTATACTTTTAAGAAGGGCGTTGCCATTTGTCATCACTTCTCTTCTGCGTCGTGCTTCGCGGCAATAGCCTGAATTACATCAACATCGCAGTATTTCTTAATTAGGGCTACAATACCCGCATTGGTGATCTTATGCTCTACAGCAAGAGTAACAGCACTTTCTTTTTCTGCATCAGTCGCATGTGGAATAAACTTAGCAAATGCAGTTACATCACCTTTAACTAACATCTTTTCAATTTCAGAAGCCTCAAATACATTTTCAACAACTTCTACCTGCTGCTCTTCTTCAACGCCAGTAATTTTAATATAATGCCCATTTACTAGAGACATAAAACCTGGGTCAAAAGTCAGCTCTTCATATTCTTCCTGTGATACAGGAATTTCACGTCCTGGCATCAATTCACGATTAAAACGAATAGCCGGTGAATATAATGAAATCAAACTTGTACTAATATTCTTAATTTTAATACTCATAATGAATCCTCCTTTTATCTCCTAAAAAGTACTGGGAGGGAGGAAGCTCCTCCCTCCCATTATATTAATTAGCCAGTAATCTCATTGTTCTTTACTACAGCAGCATTTTCGGTTTCCCAACCGCTACCCTGAGATAAAGCAGCATTGTAGTAAATTCCCCAATAATTAGGAGTAGTGAATAGACCTACACCAACCTTTACATAACCCTGTAGAGTGAAACTATTATCGCCCTCATGGTCATCCCACTCACGGAAGTAAGGAGATCCTTCGAAAGCCATCTTGATAATCTTTTCCTTGCCGGCAGGTAGTACATAAGCAAAGGCAGGATTGAACTGTAGCTTAGTATTAGTTTCATCAGTCCAAGACTGTGGCATTACTACAACTGGTACGCCCTGGAACTTGCCGATATAGCCACGTTCACGGATATCAATCATATCCTGGTCAGAAATCTTACCACCAACCCAACTTGGATTAGCATTGCTATAAACGATAGCATTCACCATTTCAGCTGCAAACTCAGGAGTGCAGTAAATAACTGGACTACCATAAGGAGCAACAGTGTTGCATAGCTTCTTCATAGCAGTAGGATTGAACTGATTGGTTGCAACCTTGTTGCGAGCTGGACGACCAGCAGCATTCCAAGAATTTAGTAAGCAACCCTGAACCATTTCAAATAGACGGTCAACAATACCTTCCTGAATTACTTCATAAATATCAGTCATGCTCTCTAGACCATCGAGATAACGTTCGAAGTCTACATATCCAGCGCCACCGATAGCCTGAATATATAGATCGAAACGATCACGGTCTAGACGGAAGGTTTCATAGTTACCAGATTCAGTAGCACGAGTAACGAACTGCTTGCCACGAATCTTGCCGCGAACTACGCGGAACTCTGGGCGCTGACCCTGAGCATAATTCTTTACTTCAACGAACATATCAAGAGCACTCTTGACATTCTGTGGTAGAACTTCCTGTAGATTTTCTTCTAGTAGTTCAAATACATCTTCCTTATTACGATTGAAGACGTGACGATTGAAGTGTACGCCATCCTTGGTCATTAGCTTAGCTAATTCATCGCGGAGAGCGGCTTCGTAATCATAATTTTCTGCTGCGAATTCAGCAGGAACGGCACGACCAAATACGCCGTTCATTAACATATGTAGCTTATTCATAAGTCGCACCTCCCATTATCCTAGACTTACGATCTGATACTTAACGCCCTTTCCGCCGTTAGGTACAGTGTAGTATTTTACAACCTTAGCATATACGCCAGAAGCAGGCTTGGTTTTTGTTAGCTTTGGAACAGCAGAACCAGCAACAACGCCTACATATAGAGGAGTAGTATCAATTGCTTCTAGAGCGTCCCATAGAGCTTTCTCAGTTGCAAATTCAGTATCATCATACTGTAAGCAGTTTGTTGTTACGGTATCACCTAGACCGAAGATACCAACACGAGGATAATCCCCAGCGATCTTGCGACCAAAACGTTGTAGACCATAATGTTCACGGTCATATTCTTTTTCTGTAGTGTAAACAATACCAATGGGAGAATCGGTTGCAGCGGCAGGAGCATTGATAGCACCTGCGGCCTTGTCAGCAACAACCCACATGCCATTCTCACATGGAGCGGCCTTTGTAAAAGCGGCTCCGAGAGGAGTCTGGGAAACTACCATACCAGTCTTTGGGAATGCTACCTGGTTTAGTTCTAGGCTGGCATATAGCTTTTCATCGGGATCACGATGCTGGTCAACTAGATCGCCCACAACATTGGTAATAGGAAATCTTTTCATTGCCATAAGTTATTCCTCCTTAATTCTTGCGATATTTTTCCATAAATAACGCGAATTCATCAACAACGGGTTCTGGTAGTGGAACTACTTTGTTATCAGCACTGCCAGCCATGTGTTTATCAGCATAGCAAATTGCGAGTTTGCTCTTTAATTCGTCAAGACTAAAGTTATTCATTTCTTCACGAATTGGGCTGATTTCTTCCTCAGTTAAGTCAGTTGCGAACTGCTCAATTAAGGCATTTTTTTGTTCTACTTCTAAACGAGTGCGCTCGGCTTCATAGGTAGCAATCTCATTACGCAAGGTAGCTTCAGTCTCAGACGCGGATGTTATCTGGGCCTCAAGTTCTTGAATACGAGTTTGAGCATTCTCATAATTAGTAGTCATTTTATTTAGTTGATCTTCAAGCTCAGCGATACGAGCTTCAAAATCGGGCGCGGGTTCTGCCGCGGGTTCAGGCTCCGTAGCAGCTGGTTCTGCGGGTTCTGCCGCAGGTTCAACTGGTTCAGCAGCAGGCTCAGCAGCAGCAAAATCTTCTGCTGGTTCTGCGGCTGGCTCTGCAGCTGGTTCAGCCGCAGGCTCAACTGGAGCTACTGGCTCCTGATTTACAGGTTCTTCCTGTACAGGAGTGGGTTCATTTACTTCGGGATTTACAACATTTTCCATTTGATGTTCCCCTCCTTCTGGTTGTTTTTCGGCCTCTTCAACTTTAGCTTTCAAATCAGCCAATAGAGAAGAGAACTTTTCATATTGAGATTTATATGTATCATCATTCTTACTAAAGAATGAAGATACGGAAAAACATGGTTCGTGGTCACCTATAATGCACAGCCCCATGATTTCTGCTTTAGTGTAAACAAAATATTCGGTATCTCCGATATTTGCCCAATCACCTTCGATTGAGTTTATATCGAGTTCCATAGATTGATGTTGGCCTACTACAAAATTGGCTTCATTAAAATACTTAGTAAATAATACTACAGAAAAAACGGCATAATCACGTTCAATTCCATCAGTATCCTTAAAGGGCTGCCACCCATCAAAGTATTCAACATAGCCATAAGCGCTTGCAAGAGTTGGCCCAGTATGGCTGGCCCAGCCTTGCGACTCTGGGTCAAAGAAACCAACTACTGGAGTATCTCCTCTTGTTGCGCTTTCAATTAACATTTCGGCAACATCATCTTTAATATAAGAACCATTACGATTCCCATATTTAGTAAATACGCCAACTTTTAATCTATTAAGATTAGAAGAACCATTGATAGATTCGGCAGGCGACATTATGATAGCATTATCAAAATAAATTGGAATATTTCTTTTCATCAAAAACGCCTCCTTAGCTCATACTATCAATATTTGCTTGCGTTTTTTGAGATCTATCTTCATCAGCAAGCGTAGGTCTTCCGCCCTTATTCGTTAAGTCTTTTGGCTAACCATTGTTACTACTATTTTTTTCTCCAGAATTATTTTTTTTCTGAGAATTTTCATTTCCAGATTGTGTATAGGATGATAGCAATGGTACCATTTTTTCATCTAAGTTTAATAATTCATTTTCAAAATCAATTGTGCTTACTAAACTACGTTGTTTAATTCCCATTACCGCCCCAACACGCATTCTCGGATAGCCAAATTGCGCCATTGATAAGTAATAATCTTTATAGTCTTTTATATTAAATTTTGTTACTGGTAAAATTTCAAAATCAAAAGTTAAACCAGTACGACTAAAACGACTATTGATTAAAAACTTAATCCAAGTAGCATATGCATTCATATATTCTTGCATTACACTTTCTAGACGTTTAATAACATATGCTAAAGATGAACTATTATCAGCATTAAAAAATAATTTACTACTTCCTAAAGCATCCCAAGCATTATCGCTATATTTTTCAATACGATTATTAGCCTAAGTTGCCGCAGATGAATCTTGTAAATTCTCTAAAGTAGCATCGCCAAGTGTAGTTAATACATCAACAGTGTCTAGACTTTCTAGCATTCTTGCGACGCCAGCATGGATTTCTGCGATTTCATCAAGCTCGAATACGAGATGGCCATTACTATCTGATGGCATCTTTTGAATCAATAACTTATATAGTTCATTCTCATCGCGCTTTTCTTCACGCTTTACAGCATCTTTCATTTTAGCAAGCTCTGGAATAGAAGCTACAAGTAATGGAGTCGTGTCTTCTGAGAAACAGAAAACAATTCCACCGGCGCTTGCTGGCACCATTACCCATGGGTCAGTTAATTTCTTAGCTTTATATAATCTCCACCCTTGTTGAATAGCGGGCGGGAAATTAAGTAAAGCCGCGTCACGTATTTTTTCATCTTCATATTTAGTTAAGAAATAAGTAACATTGAACTCTAAAATACAAAGATTATTAAAGTCTTTTAATCGTGTGCGACAATACTCCTATGGTAAATCCTATACAACAACTTTATTACCATGTTCTTGTAGAATACCATAATATATCCCCGACTTTAACCATTCACGCGTAATACGTGTCAATGTATTCTTAATATCTAAAGCTTCAACAAAACTACAAGCATTATAGAATGCTTTTATAATTTGCGTTTTAGAACCTTTACCAGCTTCATAGATAGGAGTTACTAATGTTTCATATAAAAAGAGTGTTGCAAGAAAATTGATATTATTGCGGTAGCGACCATTTGTTCTATAATAATAACGAGATAATTCACGAATAGCTGAAATCTCACCGGAGCGAATTATTTCTTCTATTTCTTCTATAGTGAAATCTCTGTCAATAACACTATTCGTTCTATGGCCACCCCAGCGAGAGAGGCGTTCACGAGAATCAATAGGAACATAATTGATACGGAACTATGGTCTTGCAAACATAGCTTTAAAATCCTAACTCACAAAAATCACCTCCTATTTTTAGGAGTGAAGAAACCAAACTAACCAATGTTCTTTTTTCTGCGTTTAAAAATTTCTTTATCTTCATAATATTTAATTCTATACATCGCATATTCTAGCGCGCTAAAGCGGTCTTTTTCAATTGATTTTGAAATGCGTTCAACTTTATATTTATTTTCCACGCCAGTAGGCTTCAGCCGCAAATTATTAAGTTCATCCATAAGGCGAGAAGTCATTTCATATGGTAATAAAAATACTCGTCTATCATATGATGTCATTTTCTAGCCTTTCTTTGTTTTAATCAACTTATCTTTGACAACGCGCTCATGTGCCAAAAAGGATGTTGATCCATTATTAACAGCAGTAAGAAATGCAGCGTGAATCTCATCTTCATTAGAGGCAGAAGCTTTAATGTCATATATAATTGCATTATATTTAAGATTAGGTTCTTCCGCTTCATCATGCATTTCTGGCGGCAAGTGATTCTCATTATTAAAGGTAAAGTATGCGGGAAATTGTTCTCCTGTTTTTGAATCAAAAGAAGGCAGAACCATCGCATCCATAAGGCCAATACCTGGGCCATTACCATCAATAACAATCTCTTTAGGATGATATAATTCAATTAATTTTTTAATGCGTGGCGCTTGTACAGTGATATAGTTCTCACCATGTATTACCTCAGTATAAATTACATTTTTCTTAAAACGCTGCTCCCCGGGTAATACTTTAATAACCATAATAGCAGTATTCGCACCATAGCGAGCTACGTCAACGCCAATTATATAGAAAGCACCATCTGGTAAGTTGTCCGCGGCTTTGCGCTCACATTTCAATAAAGAACGATGCTTGTTTAAACGGCGTGAATCCAGCCATGCATCTTTACTATTACCACTCCATATTGATAATGATTCTCGCGCGAATGAGTCCTCACTTACTGTATTAGAATAGCGCTAATCCATTAAGGTTGCTTTATCTAATAGACCATAATGCAATGGAACTTCATAAGAGAGGCCCCAGGAAAAGTATTCTTTCGGCCGCAAAACCGCATTGACAGTAATTTCAATCAATTTCTAATACATAAAGACAGTACGTTCTGCGGCGGTTGTGATAAAGATTTGAGAAGAGCTAGGCTCATTGGGATTTAAAGATCCATCAACTTCCCTACGCGCAATGTTCATTTGCGGCCAAAGCACTTCATTAAATGGAACTTCTTCAATTAGTGCGGCCTCTTCTAGAATGGCGGCAGTAGCACGAAGACCACGAGATGTATCTTTAGATACAACAGAAATCATACTACCATTTTTTAAGTATAGTTCATAGTAGTTTGTGCTTGCTTTTTGTCCTGTTTTGCCATCATCAGCGCGAGTTTTTAATTCCTTTCGCAATAAGGGCCAATGTCTAAATATCTCTTCAAACTTAGCTTCCGCTATCTTAATAACCGTTCCTTTTGTATCAGAAGCAATCATTATGGTAGAATTGGGTAATAATACCGCTCGTATCAATGCGCTTAAATAGGCTGTAAATGATTTAGAAGTTGCACGAGTAGCGGTCCAGAAAGTATACCTATAACGCATAGCTGCGCGCAATTCTATTCGTTGAAAGGGCATTAGATGAAAATGCTTTGCGTCTGTCGAATCCTATATAATATCAAGAAGTAAATCTGGATATCGTATCCATAAGTCAAGATATTTAGTAAATAATTCTTGATTTGCATCAAGGTATTCGCGCGTTAGAACAACTCCTTTTTCAATTGGTATTCCATCACGTAATACAACTTCCTCAAAATCATTCATCTATACCCCCTCCCATTAACTCGGCAGAGAGTTCATCTGCTCCTTCATACTCTACATCAGCAGTCTCATCAAAATCAACTTTCTCATTCTCAATTTCTTCAAGACGTTCAGTCATATTATAGCGAGCACGCTTATCTTCAACCTATTCAGCGAAATTACCTTCATTGATTACAAGACGTTTTAAGTAGTTCTAAATATTTTCCATCATAAAGTCAATGGAGTCTTGCGGCTCAGTATGCCAATTAGGATGCCATCCTTTTTTGCCATAATAAACCATAAGTTCGCCAACTGATTCAAAGTCTGCCGCGGATTTAGCATTAGAGGCTTCAAAATGGTAGGTTTTAACGATATCGTCTGCTTGCTTCATCATCTTGGAAACGTCCGCACCAGAGCGCAAACCTTCCTTAATATGTAGTTGAAGCTCACAGAAATCTCGCGCTTTTTCCTATAGAATTGGAGTAGAAACGTTTTGAGTAGCAACAATCTAATTATAAAAATTATCAAGCCATAGAAGCTGTTCAGGCTTATAAGCGGCAGACCATACCTTCCTTAAATGCTTTAACTTAGCTTCATTCAAAACCTTAATCTCATCATCAATTGTGCCTTCTTCGCGCGCGAGCCGCCATCTTTCATTCTCATCGGCCCACTTTAGCGGCTCATAATGTGCATCATACAAGAGGTTGAAGTAAGCAGTTAAAGTATGATCCTTATGCTATGCATACAATTGCGTCCATTTATCAATATCAAATGGTAGGTCGAGCCAGCGCATAAGGCGGTCAACTTCGCCTAAATTGTCTTGTGGCGTCATAATCTCAAGACACGGAGTACAAATATAGCATCGGCCGCCGGGAAAAAATTTAGAGGAAGTAGATTGAAATTGTATAATAGGGCGTTCCTATTTACATTTAAGACACCGGCGAGTCTTTGAGACGTCTGTCATATGTAGTCTACCCCCTATCAATTCTCATCTGCTTGGCGCATTCCTTACAATACGTAAAAAAGCCAGATTTACGAGAAGCATTCTTATTAAAGAAAACTGGATCTAGTGGTAAATTTTTTCTGCATACTGAACATACTTGCCATTTGTCCGGTGGCGTATCTATAAGTAGGCGTTCGCGCTTTGCTACTAGCGCAATCTTATTAGGTATCTCACTATTTATAATAGTAGAAAGATGATTTAAATTATATTCTACACCAAACTACCTCTCCACCTCATCTATAATATCCTAATACATCACTTTCTTCAACTTTAAATCAATAAGTAGAAGACGTAAGGGCGAAAATTGCGCCTACTCCACATAATGCTCAAAATCCCAAATAAGTGTGCGCCCATAGGTATCCAATTTTTCATATAAGGAATCATAAATTAAATCCCAATAACTCATTAGCGCGCGAATGTGTTTAGGATTCTCCCAGTCAAATGTATGCTTACACACAACCCACTTCACCTTATCTCCATCCACCTCATAATCTTCTATATTACGAGAAACTAGGGGTGAATAGGAACTACTTACGCGTCGCTGCCACTCTTCGCGCGAAATCCAATAGAAGGAATCGCCTGTCCAATCGTAGAATTGGGTTTTTGGGTGATCTAAGTTTTGAAAATGTAATGTCGGCTTATATGCATCTTTTAGATAGTATTGGTGGCGGCGAATATCAATTAAATTATGCTTCAACCTATAAACACGATACGAATTATCATTGAGGTTCGTATCATTTTCGTTTGGCGCGACTTTTCCCTATAATACGTCAATAGTATGTTGCCATCTGTCTATGGTGTCCCACAAATCAACCATACCAGGAATGTCGGAGTCGCCTGGATCAATTAATTCGCCCGTTTGTTTATCGTAGCGCGGGCGCTTTATAGTATTATCTGGTTTTTTATATGGATTACGCTAGCGCGCGGAGCGTATCTATTCCTCATTAAACATTGGGTTTTCCATCATTTCATCTAATGAAAGCACTTTATCGTCTGCAGTTTTATATGAACTATAGCGAGTGGTTGGCGCTTTAGACTCATGCCGCATAATTGCATTATGTCCGTTTTCATCCTTACCATATAGGATGTAGTTGGCCATTTGCTCTAGTTCAGTTGGAGTTGGGTCTTTATCTAAACCATCCAGTATTTTTTGTACTGCGGCTAAACGATCTGTATCTCTTTCAATCGAGAAATCTAGTAAATATGCTTTTTTCATAGCATCACCTCTATTTTATATTGTAGCATATGAGATTTTAAGTTGTCAAATGTTTAATTTTAAAAAGTTTGGTGGATGATGGGGACGCGCCCCTACGATTACCAGATTGTACATCAAAAAAGCCTGAAACATAGCCCCGGTGCTGGAACCTGCATCGAATTTCCCGCTGGACCGCTGAACGCGTTGAAAATCAAGGGCTCCGGGCATCACGTCCTATAACAAAATACCAAATTGGACATCTTTTTGCATATCAATCCAATATTAAATCAAAAATTTGTCCAATTTGGTATCGCATTTTTCGCAATTAGATGTACAATTTGGTATACCAATTTCGACAAAAAAAAGAGGCTCACTGTGTGAGCCTTGCAAGCAATTTCTCGTTCGTAATTTCCGCGCCGTCAAACTTGATTTGAACGTTCTCCCCGTTCAGCGTAATATCTCCGGCTTCGTTAAAGGGGACTGAATCTTTTACCCACTGTTCCGGGGTAAGGAGTTCCGTTATAATCCGTTCAAAGTTTTCGCCTTTATTGTGGGCGCTGTCCGCGGTTAAATCCTCAGACACTCCGCAAGCGATTGCGATTCGAAGGAGTTCGGCTTTCTGTTCCCGCGTAAGCTTTATCCGAAGCTTTGCGAAGCCTCCGCGCTTTGAGGAAGCCCTATCCATCTTCATGTACTTCGCGAGCGTCTCAAAGTCCATCATGGCGTAGTACAAGATATTCTGAGCGACAAACCCGAGGATGTAAAGGTGGGAAGCACTCAGCATGTTGTACAGGCTTTTCATCATTTCGGCGGTCATTTCGGGTTCCTCCTTCGTTTATCTTCAAGAAGATTATAACGCTTTGGGGCCGGCTTGTCAAGCACTTTTTAAAAATTTTTTCCGGCGCTCATGAGGATTAAATATCCTCATGAGTCCAGAACACGGTGTAGCCCAGCTCTTCCAGATCTTCCAGCAAAGAATACAGGGAATCAAGCTCTTCATCATCCAGCGCTTCATACTCTTCGTCATAGATTTCAGAATAATTGGCATCGAACCCGACAAAATCCGCAACGGTGATCTTCATATCTTCCACAGTGATGAATCCGTAGTTATCCAGCATTTCGATGATTTCCATTGTTTCTTCCTCCTTCGTTTCGGGGTTCTCGCTCCCCGTGACTATATAGTACCACACTCCGGACAAAAATGCAAGCCTTTTTTTAAATTTTTTTGATGTGAATTTTGGTGCCATTTTATACATCTTAAAAAAGCGTATCTCCGCCGTAGGTCCGGGCCTTGTTTTGCTTCCTCTCATCGTCTTTATTATAACATGCTTAACCGCAGAAGTCAACACTTTTTTGTAAAAAAAAAGAAGGCCGGCGCCTTCTTTTTAAATGTCCATGTTGCGGAAATAATCAATCAAATCATATACATCATAGAAACCAATCACTTCATAATCCAGCACTTCGGATTCATCGGCGAGATCAAGCATTGTGAGGTTAAGGACGTCGCCGATTGTCAAATCGTCGTCACCATAGCAGGCCCAGACGTTTCCATGTTCATCGATACAGTCAAACAGTTTTACATCTTCAAAAACCTTTTCCCAAGCAATAACTACAGCTTTCACATGATAGGGCTCTTCCGCAACCGCAGCCACAGGAAAGATACAAGCCAGAATCATGATGCAGATGCACAGACTAACGATCGTTTTCATGGGTGATTCTCCTTTCTTAGCAATCCCAACCAATAACCTTTTCAACAGTCCAGAACTCTCCAGTCGTCAGCGCCAGTCCCAGCGCCATCATCTCCGCACCTTCGTAGGTGTCGAAAGTCTGTTCCATGATCGCCGCGCCGCGCTTTACGATGTACCAAGTAGTCATTTTCTCTTTCCCCTTTCGTCTCTCTTCAATGGTAGTTTATCATACTTTTCTATATCTGTCAAGTGCTTTTTTGAGGAAGAAGAGAATTTTTTTATTTCTCTTCTTCCGTCTCATTCAGCAACTCCATCAGTGTCTCATAATCTTCGTCATACGCTTCAGGACTCCTCATCCAATCTACCATCTCGGTTTCCTCCTCTCTTGTTCTGAAATAAGTATATCATAAGTTGCGCCGGAAGTCAAGCATTTTTTAAAAAAATTTTTTATAGTATGGCGCGAGGCCGTTGGTGCAATGGTCGATAGAATCAACACAGCCACCTCTCCGCCGGCGTGAAGTTAGTCAACACTAACTATGCTATAAAAAAGAAAGGGATCAAATGATCCCTTTCTCCTTTGCCATATGGGCGATTTCTATGCGTTGGCGCGACACTTCTGCGCGTTCGCGCCGTTCGCGGTTATAATCATCACACATCTGAGCACAGAAGTCAGCATCCGCCAGCGCCTTCATGGCGTTGTCATAATCTTCGCGGGAATTGATTTCCCACCGCTTGCCAAACCGTACCAGATCCATCTTCTCTTCCTTCCTTTCCTTTCCCTTTCTACATTGTTAGTATAGCACACAATTTTTCATCTGTCAACACTTTTTTGAAAAAACTTGAAGGTTTTAACCTTCAAGCTTTTTCAGATAGGCGCGCTTTGCGGCAAGCGCTTTTTCGAGCTTTTCGATCTCTTCCTTGGCTTCTTTGATCGCGGCAGCGCGCTTCTTCGCCGCTTTGTACTCTTCCACCGTCATGCCCATCTTAGCGGCCTTTTCCGCTTCTTTCGCTTCCTTAGCGGCTTTCCGCGCGGCCTTCTCCGCCTTGCGGGCTTCGAGCGTCTCCGCCCAAGTCATCGTATGCGCGGGGATGGTGTACACTTCAGCATGAGCATTCTCATCAAAGAGCGCAGTCTGGGTCATGGCATAGGCGTCTGCGGCGGCCTTATCTTCGAAGATGTACAGATTGTAGGTTTCGCAGTTCATGCCATCCAGCGGATTGATCATGCCAGTGAAGTGACGATCACCTTCGACATAGTAGCGGTAGCCTTCAGCATACAGGGCGTTCAGTTCGTTGGCGTTCAGGGTGGTCTTCTCGATCTTCTTCATGGTCTGATCCTTTCTGGTGTTTGGGATTTTCCTTTCCCTTTCGACATTGTTAGTATAGCATAGTCCGGCGAATATGTCAACACTTTTTTTGAAAAAAAATAAAAAAAGTTTTTTGAAAAAAGGGGTTGACATTTCTATGCCGGCATGGTATACTATAGATGCACCGGAGGGAGGGACAGGGGAGAGTGAAGGCATGAGTTAGTCATGACTAACTTAATAGGAAAAAGAAAAGGGCCTTTCGGCCCGGAAAATAAGGTCAGCCTATACAGGCCGTCCCGCCATGATATTTTTCGGCGACCTGTTCGGCCTTTGCCTTTTCACGATAGGCCCCGACAAAATACTTACTCTTATTGGTCACAGTGTAAACAACCCACAGGCCCGCGCAAGCTTTCTTATTCATTCCGTAAATCTTCATCGTTCTTTCTTCCTTTCTTCGGGAGGTTTCTCCCTCCCTGTGACTATATATTATCATACTTACCGGCATATGTCAACACTTTTTTTGAAAATTTTTTGAAAAAATTTTCGCCGGCGCTTGTCAGCAATATACAAGCGCCAGATCATGCCACCGCAAAACAGAAATCTGATTGCAGGCTTTTCCAATAGTCAGCGCTTCGCGCTTTGTGCTTACTCGATGAGACTTATCAATATAGTAAATGCCATCAGAAAGCCAGATGCCGCAATTGCCATTATAGGCTTTTACAGCTTTCATCGCTTCCGCAGGCGTTGCGCACTCGCAGCCCTCAGTCGCGACTTGCCAACCGCTTTTATAAGTGATCTTCTTTCCCGCCTTCAGCGTTAAACCATCATTATTCTGCAGCTTGCGGATACTTCTCACATTAATCATTGCTCTGGCTCCCTTCCTTTTACTGTAGCCATTATAGCATGGTAGGACCGGATTGTCAAGCCCTTTTTGAAAAAATTTTTAAATCCATGCTTTAGCGCGCTAAAGTATCGCTCCGGCCGATCCGTCGCACAGTATTTACTCCTGCATCAGCGAAAAAGAGATTTCCGGTTTACCCGAGAATCTCGAAACAATCGAAAATGTTGATTAGAGAATTGCAACTAAATTGCTGAACGGTGAGGGAACCAAACTTGAGCATCATCTTTTTTGCCATCAGTTCACTACCCGTAAGTTTAACAAACTTATATTCAATCTTTTTATAAATCACGTTGTCCAGTTCATAAACCTTCATAGTCTCGTATTCCGTCATCAATAAGTACTTCATGGAGTTAACCTCCTTCATTTGATGGCTTATTATAGCATGAGGCCAGGCAATCTGTCAACCCCTTTTTCACTTTTTTTGAGAAAAAATTTTCAAAAAATTTTTGAAAAAAGGGTTGACAGATATCGGCCCGGATGCTATAATACAGATACAGTCGAGGACACCCCGGAGAGGGGAAAGAGGTTGGACAGGCTCACGAGGAGTCTAGGCACCAGTTAGTCATGACTAACTACTAGGCCGCACTTTAGTAAAGTAAAGCATAAAAGTAAAAAAATTTTTTCAAAAAGGGGTTGACAAGCGCCGGTCTGTCTGCTATAATATAATCAGATCAGGGGAGGAACGCAAGACACTGGGACCCACGGCGAGCCTGCCTATCTTTAAGAAAGTTAGGTTCAGCCGGCGAAAGGTCAAAGTCAGTCAAAGTCAAACCAGCCGGCGGCCATATTTTAAAGGCCCTCTTCCACCACTAACATTTTAACATACCGAAGGCGCGCTGTCAATAGGGAAATTGTTACAAAAGTCTAAACAAATTGTTACAGCCGGCGTGCAATTAGTTAAAACTTTTGTAATAACTTTTAACAAAAAAGTCATTGACAAATCCGGCTTGTGGGTGTATACTAAAGGCGAAGATAAGGAAAGGGGTTGACCGAGATGACGATGACCGAAATGATGAACCGCTACAACGAGCGGAGCGCCGCCCATACCTACGCGTTGGGCTTTGTGCAGGCGGGCAACCTGTATGCCGCCACCCTGAGCTTTGAGGAGCTGAGCCGTTATTTCAAGCTCGATCGGGCAAGCTCCAAGCGGGGCGGATTCGCTAAGATTCGCATTAAGCTGACCGCCGCGGACCGTGCTGAGCTGAGTGCCAAGGCGGAGCTGATCGGAGCTGAGAGCCTGCTGATGAAGGACAGCGCTCACAACAAGGGCGAGAACTTCGAGCGGGAGCTGACTGAGCGCTGGACAGCTGAGGAATGGGTGAAGGACAGCATTCCCTTCTGGATGGCTGGGGATATCCGGATCAACGGGGTTGAGGTTCAGGTGAAGCTCGATGGAGCGGAGCTGACCAACGAGCGGACGCTGGAGCGGCTGGGCTGAAAAGCCCAGCCCAGCGGGGTTGACAAGCTACACCAAGTATGCTATAATGATGAGGATGAGAGGAGCTAGAACCATGAAGAAGCATGTATCACAGGAAGTTAACTACTACTATGTAACCTATTCCGCTGAACGCAAGTTTATTGGGATGGTAAAGCCTGGAACGTCTCAGCAAGCTGACGTTAAATCACGCTTTAGTAACATCAAACACGATGAGCCCAATATGAAGCTATTTGGATATCTTGTTATCTACAATACAAGCAAAGCAAGACTTGAAGCTATGGAGCATGATATCAAAGCAGATATGGTTGATGCAGGATTTGAGCATCTGGGCAATGACCATTTTGAATTCGCTTTTGCTCCAAAAACCTCGCGCAAGTTTCAGTATTATGCTCTTTGTATGATTATCTTAACAAAAGCAATGAAATACTGTGATGCTTATGGGCTTAAATACAAACTCATTTAATACGAGCCAGTGAAAATTTATTGTTGACATATAGAGAAATCTATGATATAATAATACCATCAAGAGAAGGGAGCAAAAGATATGAATAATCAAAAGGCAAAAGATTTTATCGGATATGCAGGATGCTTTGTGGCTTTCATGTCTATGGGTCTGATGTTCTTTGGTGTAAGTTCCGCGCTCGTGGGTGTAATCATTGGCATTATCATAAGCCTAATCATTAGCGGTTTCAGTGAAGACTGAGCCGCCAGCCGGCGCAAATGTTACAAAATTATGACAATTAGTTTAGAAATTTGTCATTGACAATTCGCGCTGATTGTGGTATTATAATCATGTCAGGAGGGGATGCGAACCCCAGCCCCTCCGAGGGACGCCGAAGATAGCCGAGCAAGGGGACGCCGAGTGGTCAATATAGACCTTATCTTCGGAAAACTCCCAAGTATGAGTTTGAAGATCTCATAAAAAATCTTCAAAAACCCCTTGACAATCCCACTGAAGTATGATAGAATAAGACCATCGAAAGGGGATGATCCCGATGGGAAGGGTGAGCGAGAGCGAGCAGGACGCGGTGGCTCGCAATCGCAAAAATTGAAGCGTCTGGGCGCCGCCACCGAGGAATGGCGGGTAGCACGGCTCCACAAGGGTGGATGCCCGTGGTCTACCAAACCCGCAGGGGAAGGGAGAGAGACCCAGAAACTGCGGGACAAAATTTCGAAAACCCCTTGACAAGCAGATCACAATCTGCTATAATAAGGGCACAGGGTGAGGGAAGGCAAAGCCCGAAGCGGGTGAGACCCACGAGAGTCCGTAAGACCATTCCCGATGAACCAACCGCACGCCGAAAGAGCGAGATGGTGCGGTATACAGTGTGGCGAGCACTGGGATCCGAAAGGGTTCAAATGTCGAGGCAGCACCTGCGGGAGACTGAAACAGGCAGGGATTCATCTCGTGAAGACCTCTCCCTTCATCTTGCCGCCATACGGGCGGCATTTTATTTTACCTCGTGTTAGCCCTGTCTAACCGCGCCGGCACAAACTTAATAAATTTGTAATAATTTACATATTGACTTTCCTTCTAATTCATGCTATAATATAGCCACAGAAAGGGAAAGGATGGTAAACAAAATGAACCTGAATGTGAAGATCAACAATCTCCCTGAGTATACGTCTCAGTATAAGTACTTCGTGTGCCGCAACGTGAACGGCGAACTGTGGTTCTTCGGCGCGTGGCGCGCCAATCAGAAAGATGCCGCCGCCCGTCAGGCTATGGAGATTGATGGGATCGTGGTCACGGCCGAGTAAGCCGTGGCTAACGCGCCGGTATGAAATTGTTAACACAATTGTAACAATTTTCTTATTGACTTTTATCCTTAGTTATGATATACTTACATTGTTCCAAGAGAGGAGGACACGAAAATGACGATGACGATTGAAAAGAGTTTGAAAGATTTCCACTTCTGGGGCGGTGCCGCGGTTAATGCCGCAAAACTTACTGATGAAGAACTGGATGAAATGGAAGAGTATATAGAACATGAAATATGTTCCAGTGATGAACCTTGGAGCACAACTGAAGTCAATGACTTCTTCTGGTTCCAGTTTGAGGACATCTGTGAATGGTTGGGCCTTGACTACGAGGAAGTGATGGCAAGGAAGTAATCCCTTGCCCGTCCGCCGGCCCGCGAATTTAATAAATTTGTAATAATTTTTCTGTTGACTTTCTACCGCCTATATGCTATAATAACAATGTTCCGAGGGAAGGAGGAAACAAAATGAACCGCACTTACAAGAAGTCCGCTACCACGCCCCAGCCCAAAGGAATTTGGCCCTCTCGCCACACTAATTCTCGTTCTCTCCGCAAGCGCATGGATCGCATTGATCGTCGCAATCTGAACCGCAAACTGGCAAAATTTGATGCTTGACTTTTCCCCGAAGTCATAGTATAATAATTTTAGAAAGTGAGGGATGTAAGATGATGAAGGTCACGAAAGGCATGGCACGGAAACTCTACAACGAAGGTAAGGAAATCATGATTATTCCTAACCGCGTCAAGGCGAATAGTCTTCTGGCGGGATGGATTACAAAACCTTCTGATAATTCTGTTTCTTTTGAGCAGATGTGCAACGCGGTTCATTATTATAACTGTTCTCCCGAAACTGGTATGGCACTGGTTTTCTATAGTAAGGATGAAATCTAATTTCATCCTCGCGCCGGCCCAAAAATTATTTTCAAAAAAGGTATTGACATTCTCCCATAAGTATGATATTATAATCATGTCGGAAGGGCAAGGAAAGGAGAGCCAAACAATGAGCGATTATGAATTTGATTATTGGGATGATTATGATTCGTCTATGTCCGATCCCGAGGATTATCCCGATTCCGATTATTACGAGGATTGGGACAACCTTGAGTGTGGCTTTGATCCCTATGCGGGATGCTATACGGATGATTGCTAATCATCCGTAGTCGCGCCGGCTAATTTCATTTTGATATCCAAAGATTCTAGCCGGCGCATTATTCTAGCCGGCGCGCCCTAAACTTAACAGAATTGTAATCAATTTATACTTGACTTTGTAATAGTTCTCGGATATAATAAAAATATCCTAAGAGAAAGGAAATGAAGCAAAATATGATGCATTACTGGAGAGCGGGAGTAAAAGAACCCGAAACCAATCATGTAGTGTTAATTTATTTTTCTACCATGAATGACTATAGCGCAAGTGAAGTTACCGAATTTCTTGAAGATACTTTTGGTTTTCATTGTGTAAATTGCTATTTCAAGAGCCTTAATGTGGTAGAATATATTGCCAATATACTAACATGCCCTATTTCTTCTTCGTATACATGTTTTAATTATAGTCGTTCAGCCCTTATCGGTTGAACGCCGGCTGCCGATTTAACAGAATTGTAATACTTTTGTTCTTTTTTCGTAACATATTTATGCTATAATAATCATGTCGAAAGGAGAGAGGGAAGATGAGTCCACCGCACCAGTAAGCCAAAGTCAGCAGGATACAATGCTGATAGGCACTATTTTAAAACGATGTGTATCCATCCCTTGCCAGTAGTCCCGAAACTGGCACGGTTATTGAGGGAAGCGACGGACTGATCACCCGTCGCTTTTTGCTTGCGCCGGCCCGCCGATTTAACAAAATTGTAATATTTCCGTTCTTCTTTTGTAACATCTTTATGGTATAATAATCATGTCGGGAGGGGAATGACGACCATCACCAGAAATCTGGTCGGGAGCCTTGAAATACAGGTACGTGCGATAATCGCCCCAGAGGGTTAGGTATCGCGGAGAGGACAAAAATTTTTCAGAAACTTCTGAAAAACCCCTTGACAGCCACCACCAAGTGTGGTACAATAAAGATGTTCCGAGGGAGGGAGATGCGGAAATGCCACATGGCTATCAGCAAGTGCCCGAAAAAAAATCAAGCGAAATGGAAAAACCCTCGGAAAAACCCTTGACATTAGATCACGAAAGTGATATAATGAATACACAACAGAGGAAGGAAAACCTCCCAAACCAGAAAGGACTTACACCATGAAGAATTCCACTTACACCACTGTCTACAATTTCCTGACCGCCAATGGTTTCGACAATCCCGAAATCCTCGCTGAGTTCGAGAAGGAAATCAACCGCAACGCCGAAGCGAAGCAGGCGAAGGATGCCCTGTATGCCGAAGCGAAGCCCATCGTCCTCGCTGTGATGGATGCTCCTGCGACCATTACCGAAATCTTCGAGGTGGTGGAGAAGGATCTTCCCGAGGGTTTCACCAAGGGTATGCTCCAGTACGCCATCACTCGTCTGTGGGTCGATGAGATCGACAAGATTGAAGGCAAGGTCAATACCTACACCCGCAAGGCGTAATGCCTTGCCCTCGGTGGCAACGCAAAGTTAGTTGCAAACTGGCTTAAGTCAGTGCTTAAAGAGTGCCCGAGCAAGCGTGGCACCGCCGAGATGCCCTCCTTTTGGGAGGGCTTTTTCTTCTCTCATCAGTTAGTTATTACTAACTTTAGCCGGCGCACGAATTTAATAGAATTGTAATAATTTCCCTATTGACATTTCTCATTAATATGATATAATGACATTGTTCCAAAGGAAACAGAAAGGAAGAAAGTAAATGGTTATTAAAACAGTAGTAAATTATGCACCAGATGAAATCAACTCTATGATTAACACTCTTAACCTTTTATCCAATATCATTAATGATCAAGTTGCAAGTGCCGATATGCAACAGAAGGCAACTAATGCTTTTGAAGACGTGTCGGATATTCTGTGTCTTGATGAAGATGGTGAAATGGCGTTTCATAAACAGGGATGGTAATTAGCCATCCCTAACCGCGCCGGCGCGAATTTGTTAATAGAATTGTAATAATTTCTCTATTGACTTTATAATGGTTATGTGATACTATATACTTGTCCAAAGGACAAGAAAGGAAAGATTAACTATGATTAGAATAATTAAGCGCGGTCAAGTCCCTCACCCTTCCTATCATTATCAGATTACTTGTTCAAATTGTAAAACTATCTTTGAATGCAATCCAAATGATTGCTTTGGCAAGCCAGTGGCGCATGGTTTTGTAGCGCACGCAATTACGTGCCCCGTATGTAGACAGACTTGTTTTGACTGGCAAGGCGGTTGTGATAAATGATCTGTTATTCATGATTAACCCGCTCGCCGGCACGCAGAGATTTAACAATTTTGTAACAATTTTCCTATTGACATTCTTATATAATATGGTATAATATGATTGTTCCAAGAGGAACGGAAAGGATGGATTGGAAATGAAATGGTATCGTATTCAGTATGGTTGGCGCTATTATCATATCAGGAATCCCTTTACTATGTGGCGCTTTTATCATGATGAAGAAGCAAGTGGATGGTGTGATCGTCTTCATCGTCTTATAAAAAACGCCGAACCAGTAGGCTAACGGAAAGGATAGATTGAAAATGCGCACGCCACAACAGAGAAAAGAACGAGCCGAAATGCTTCAAGCGCTTTGTGATATTATTACTAATTGCGACAATGATGCCGAGTTCTTTACTCGCCTTCTTTGGGCGAATGAATGGATTAGCAATCAATTATTGACCTTTGAAAGCGAGGAACAGGAAGATGCAGACGATTAAAAACTGGTTCGGTATCGAAACCGCTTACCGCTTTGAATGGAATGACGTTCGGTGCGGAATTACTATCCTTAATGTCATTCTGATTATGCTCTTTGGTCTTCAGGTGTCGTGGTTCGGCCTTGCTATCGCGGTTTTCGGCGTATGTAAAGACCTCTCCCAGCATCGACATATCAATGATATTCTGATGCACCTTTCCAGTGTTGTCCTCAATGTCTATTTCCTTTCCCTCCTCTATAAGTAGACTTCGGTCTACTTTCGCGCCGGCGCACGAAATGTAATATTTTTGTAATAATTTGCTACTTGACAACTTTCTAAACATTATATATAATATAGGTACAAAGTCAAGGAGGTAAGATATATGAGTGAATTTGAAACTATGTGCCGTATAATTACTAAATTCCCTTCTCGAAATGAAGAGGGCGAGGATTGTTATAAAATAAAGAAAATCCGTCAAGGGCATGTTATTTATTTTGCCACCGATGATTCTTATTGCTGGGCAAGTTTATATTTCAATTCCGAAGGCAAGTTTGTAGGCTTTTCACTAAACTAAGGACAGTTGCAGTAAAGTGGCCCGGCCCGCGTGCCATAAAAATTTTTATAATCTTTTTTCAAAAAGTATTGACTTTCTCCTAATTCATGTTATAATATAATTGTTCCAAAGAGAACAGAAAGGAAGGAAAATATAATGAATATTGAAATGAAAGTCTATACTATCCATCTTGATAACTATCATGGGGAAACTTATGCAGAACATTATTTTCAGATAGAAAATGCGCTTGCCCGTTTCCTTGAGTTGCGAGATGAAGGTAAGGCACAGGATGAATTTGAGTGTTGTAAGAATTCTTTTATGTTCTTCGATGCCAATTATAATGAATATTCTACCTATATTTCCTTGACTGATGGCACTCTGAAGGACTTGTTTATGGACGAAATGGAATAAGTAGACTTCGGTCTACTTTTTTCAGCCGGCGCGCTTTAGCACACTAAAGCACGAAAGAAAAGTATACAAAAAATTTTTTCAAAAAGGTGTTGACATTTTTCTAATCTGTGATATAATATAATTGTTCCGAGGGGATGAAGGAACAGACCAAGTGCTCAATAGGTAGTATCGCCCGAAGCGTGTGGACTTCTGCAGTTCGCCACACAAAATTCCCCGAAAAAAACACTTGACATCTTCCACGAAATGTGGTAAGATAAATACGAAAAGAGGGGAAGGAAAACCCCACAAACCAGAAAGGATACCACTATGAAGAAAGCGTCTATGGAAGCCCTCGTCAACTACATCGATCTCCACAGTCTGACCGAACTGTTCAACATCAAGGATGAACTGACCGCCGAGCTGAATCGCGGAGCTGAGAAGGCGAAGGCCAACCGCGAGCTGTATGAATCCGTTCGCGAGCTGGTGCTGGACGTGATTCCGCAGAACACTCCCGTGACCGTTGCGGAAATCTACGAGGCTATTGAGCATCAGCTTCCCGAAGGTTTCACCAAGGCCAAGGTACAGTACGCACTGGGCCATTACTGGGAGGCCGATGTGGTCAAGCATGAAGGCAAGGTTAATTCCTACACCCGTGCATAATCCCCTTCCTTTCAGCCCTGCCACCGCAGGGCTTTTTCTATGCTCCCAAGTTAGTTATAACTAACTCGGCCGGCCAACTTCAGCCGGCGCGCAGATTTAATACTTTTGTAACAATTTTCTTGTTGACATTTCCCCAAACCCATGATATACTTATTCCAGAAAGAGGGAAGGAAGGTGCGAAGGGATGAGAACGATTTGGTGGGATATGGATGGAACGATCGCGAACCTGTACGCGGTTGAAAATTGGCTTCCGATGCTCCGCGCGGAAGATACTACGCCCTATGAGGAAGCTGAAGTCATGTGGAACATGAGTCAGCTGGCGCGGCTGATGAATCGGATTCAGAAGCTGGGCTATAAGCTCGGCATTATCAGCTGGACAAGCAAGGGCGGTTCTGACCGCTACAATGCTGAAGTAGCTAATGCTAAAATGGCTTGGCTGAAGGTGCATCTGGCAAGCGTTCAGTTTGATGAGGTGTGCATCGTCAAGTATGGAACACCGAAAAGCCTTGTAATGCAGACCGAAAATGATATTCTGTTTGACGATGAAGAAGGCAACCGTGACGCATGGCTTGGCGAAGCCTACGAACCAGAAATGATGATTAAAGTGCTCAAGGCACTGATGGGAAAGGCGTGATAATATGTACGAATTGTGGCTTGACATCCGTGATAGAATCAATAATAGATTGATTCGTTTTCTTTCTCGGCATTGTTGGTATGATTCCGCCACTTGTCGTCTGTTTGTCAGTAAAGTTCCCTATAAAGTATTAGAATACTATATTGATGAGCGGGTTAGCAAGCGCTAACTCGCGCCGGCCCGCGAATTTGTACGTACAACAATGTATACAGTATTCTTAAAAATTTTTTCTTGACAAATCCCAAATTTATGATATAATTATATCGAACAAAAGGAAAGGATAGTGATTTGACATGGCGAGTAAGGCAAGTTTGGAAAATGCTCTTAGAACAGAAATTATGGATGTAATTATTGCCGCTGTTTCTGAACACTTCGACCTCGACCCCGAAACTCAGATTGAATTTGTTAATTCTGGTACTATTACTCTTCCTCTGGTGGATGCCGAAGGAAATGACAAATGGCCTACCATTAAAGTCGCTATTCCTCGTGGCACTCGCAATGGTGAAGGTAGCTATACTCCTTATGATGGTCATCAGGAAGCCAAAGAATACCGAGAAGATAAGGAAAGCAAAGCACAGGAACGCGCCATTCGGAAAGCAATGCGCGAAGCCGAAAAGGGAAAGAAGAAGGAGGAATAATCCTCCTTTTTCTTTTATCGGAAGTTAGCCATGACTAACTCGTGCCGGCGCGCCACGGGTCAATAGCCCGCGGCATAGTCGATAATGACAGGACGACGATTCTTCCAGCCATAATTTTCATAGTGTACATCATAGATATGATCCCATACCCAATCGCGCTCTTCTTCCGTAAGCCATTCGTCCACATCATAATACTCGCTACGGTTGCTTGCGACGCCATTGATACGGGGCATAATATAGAATCTGCGCCCCTCAATCGTGACAGGAGTAATCGCGGCAAACAGATAATCAAAGCCATCATGAACAGCTTCCAGATAATGCTTATATTCCGATTCACAATCGCCCCAGCGGTATGAATTAGAGCCATAATCAATCTTGATAACATAATCGGAAGAGAGAATAGCAATGCGAGTCTGTCCCCATGCTACGTGGACTTTACGATTATGTTCAGCATTATAATATTTCATAGCCCATTCATAATCTTCACCACATTCGCAATTTTCAATCAGAGGAAAAATTTTCTCGATAAACTTGATGGCGCGAACAATGTAATTAGACTTCATTGCTGAATCCCCCTTTCCTTTGACACCCATATTATAACACATAAATTCCCGTTAGTCAACACTAAATTTTCGGCCGGCGCCCGTAACAATTTCGTAACAATTAGTTAAGAATTTAGTAATTGACTTTTTCTGAATTTCTGTTATAATATAATTGTTCCGAGGGACACCACGGAAGATCGGATAAGAATCCCGCAGTCAAGTGAAAAAATTCTCAAAACTAACACTTGACAAACGCTTGGAAATCTGATATAATGTAAGTGTTCCAAGAGGAAATAAAAAATTTGTGCAGGGTGGTCTGCCGCTAACTAAACCACTGAGAAAAAAGGAGTTATTATGACTAACGTGGAAATCCTCAACACTATCCTGTCTATCCCTGGTGCCGCGATGGCGCGTGCCAACAAGACCAACTTTGTTGTTATCCCTACCGATGAAGGCTTCGTGAAGGTTGCCGTGACCAACGCTCTTGCGAAGGACACCAAGGCCCACAAGGCTTTCAATGCCGAAGCGGCGATTGCCGAGTACAAGGCTTATGAAGCCGAAGTTGCTCTGCGTGAAGCCGAGAAGGCCGCGCGTCCTGTGAAGGTCAAGGGTGTAAATCCCGAAGCGCAGGCACGGCGCGATGAACTCGATGCTAAGATTGAAGCTCTTCCTTCCTTTACCGAGTATACCGCGACCGATATTCTCAACGCTCTCGCGGGTCAGGTCACTGAAAAGACCACTGTCATGGCCGTGGGTTCCAGCGCCAAGCGCCTTGTCGAAAAGGGCGTGCTGACACTGAGCACTCACGATGGTGATAAGAAGTCCTACTACACCAAGTGATAAATTAGCCTCACGCAAGTGAGGCTATTTTATTTTTAGTTTCTAATTGTATACAGTATCCAGCGCGCCGGCGCGAATTTCCTATTGACATCCCCCATTTTATATGATATAATTCATTTGAAAGTGAAGGAACAACACTCCAAACCAGAAAGGGAACAATATGAAATTTCTTGTAATTGATGGTGAAACTTGTAATACCCCTATTGTTGATGGACAACTTGATTATCAAAGCGGGCAGAATTATGACTTAGGAGGAAAAATTATTGACGAATTTGGCCATGTTTATGACCAATTCAACCTTGTAATTGAAGAAGTATTTTTTGGAATGAAAGAACAGATGCAAGAAGCATACTATGCGGATAAGATTCCACAATATCTTGAAGAAATGAGGATGCAGCAGCGCAAAATCGTTAATATTTGGGAAGCATATACTATCGTTCGTCAGATGTGCAAAAAGTGGAATATCACTTGCATCGTGGCGCATAATGCTAAATTTGATATCACTACTCTTAATGCTACTTTGCGTTATCAGACCAAATCCAAGCGCCGTTTCTTTTTCCCTTATGGCACTCATATTGTTGATAGTATGAAAGTTGCAAAAATGGTATTGAATAACAATAAGAATTACATTGACTTTTGTGAGACGAATGGTTATGTAACCAATCACAAAACCCCTCGCCCACGTTATACCGCCGAGATTCTTTGGCGCTACTTCAGTAATAATAATGACTTTATTGAAGCGCATACTGGTCTTGCAGATGTAGAAATTGAAAGTCAGATTTTTGTTAAGTGTCTCGAAGCCTTGCGGTGCAAGGCTTCTCTTTGCCGGCGCGAAAATTTAACACTTTTGTAATAATTTGCTACTTGATTAATTTTATTTTTATGATATAATATCTATGAAAGTTGAAGGAAAACAACACAAACCAGAAAGGTTCTCTATGTCATGAAATTCCTTGTACTGGATACCGAAACTTGCAATACTCCCCTTGAAGATGGACAAGTGGCCACGCACAGCGGACAGGTTTATGACTTGGGCGGTCAGGTAATCGATGAAAAAGGAAATGTATATGAGCAATTCAGTTGGGTGATTGAGGATGTATTTTTTGGTATGCCGCAGGCCATGCAGGAAGCATATTATGCGGACAAAATCCCTCAATACCTTGAAGATATGCGGATGCATCGGCGTGAAATCTTGAACATCTGGGAAGCTTATTTCCAGTTTCGCGCTATCTGTAAGCGTCATGGAATTAAATGCGTAGTTGCCCATAATTCCCGTTTTGATATGACTACACTTAACGCAAGTTTGCGTTACCTTACCAAATCCCGTAAACGCTATTTCATCCCCTATGGCGTGAAAGTGGTTGATTCCTTGAAAGTGGCAAAGAAAGTGTTAGGCGAATCTAACGATTATATTACGTTCTGTAAAGAGAATGGCTACATGACGAGTCACGCCACGCCCCGCCCTCGTTATACTGCCGAAGTATTGTATAGATATTTCACTGGAGATACTACATTTAGTGAAGAGCACACGGGACTTGCAGACGTAAAGATTGAAAGCATGATTTTCACGCGGTGCTTGGAAGCTTTGAGGAATAAGGCTTCCGAGGCCGTTAGCGTAGCCTAACTGCGCGCCGGCGGCCATTTTGTATACAGTATTTCTAAAATTTAATACTTGAAAATTTCATTCAGATATGATATAATATAAAAGGATCGAGGGAGAAAAAGAAAATTTCCCCTTGACAACCCTCGATACGTGTGATATAATAATTGCGAAAGGTGAAGGAAAACACCAGAAAACCAGAAAGGAAATTGATATGGCAAAGGTTACGAAGAATATTGTTGACAAGGCTCTGCGTGACGAGATTTTCCGTTGTATTATGAATGGCGAATGTGATGACTTTGTAAAGGTAAATGATCGCCAGTATGGCGTTCTCCTTACCGATCTGAATGGTGTCCAGCGGTATGTCCGTATCGGTGCCATTGTTGCCGAAGAGCGTGACGATATGACCGCAGAAGAGCTTATGCGGAGCGAGATTGCCGCTTATGACGCGAAGCAGGCAGATAAGGCCGAAAAGGCCAAGGCTAAGGCCGAAAAGATTTCCGCCGATAAGGCGAAGCGCGAAGCAAAGAAGGCCGAAGCCGAAAAGGAGTAATAAACGATGAAGAAAATCACGGTTAAGCGTCTGATGTATCACTCGCCCAATTCTGGGCGGGTGATCATCGGCGGGTGTACGTATGATGGAAACCTCACAGACGAAAATATCCTTGGTTCTGTGCATGAACTTGGCAAAACGCAATGGATTAACGGGCAGTTGTGGCTTATGCGTGACGAGTATTTACTTTATAGAATTACGGTTGAATCATTTACACAGTATCAGCGCACATGGCTTGATACCTTGCGGGAGTGGTTAGGAGTTAGCGCGAGCTAACTCCGCGCCGGCCAATTTAACAAAAATGTAATAATTTTTTGTTGACAACTGTATTATCCTATGATATAATATCAGTGTTGAAAGGGAGGAGGAAAAAGAAAATGTATGACAGATGTCCTTGTTGCAAACTCAGTAACTATGATGTAATCTCTCGTCAGGGTTATGAAAAGAAGGAACAATATACTGTTCAGTTACTGTGTAAATGCCTTGAATGCCAAACAAAATTTATTATCTCTCGTTACTATCGGTTAGAAAAAGAGGAAGTTAGCAAGAGCTAACTTCCGCCGGCCGCCGATTGTATACAGTATACTTTCAAATTAGGGGTTGACTTTCGTATAATTTGTGATATAATTATTACTGTCAGGAGGGGAAAGGGAACTCCCCACGGACAGGGGCCAGACGAGGAGTATTGCTAACAAGGTTAGTTTCCGCTTCCTATAATTGGCGCTCGCCCACCGCTATCGAAAGCGTTTCGAAAAAAAGTTTTCGGAAACCTCTTGACAAACTTCAAAAACTGTGGTATAATAACCACGTAAGATGAAGGGAAGGAAAACCCTAAAAACCAGAAAGGAAATCCATTATGAAGAAAGCTACTCTGCAGTATCTCGTTAACCTCATGAACGATCAGATTGGTCTGAATGGCGGCGAAGCCGAAACTGATATGCGGTATGTTTGGGCGCGTGATGAACTGGCCGCGGAACTGAACAAGGGCGCAGAAGCCAAGGCGAAGAACGCCGAAGCTTATGAGTCCATTCACGATCTGGTTGTTGGCAACCTCGCGGACGCCCCTTGTACTTGTGCGGAACTGTATGAAGTTATTAAGGACGAACTGCCCGAGGGCATGAGTAGGGGCAAGGTTCAGTATGCTCTGAACAATCTGTGGAAGGATGAGATCGTGAAGATCGAAGGCAAGCCGAATACCTATCGACTGGCGTAAGCCTTCCGCCCCGCAGAAGTCCTTTGGCAGTATGCCCAGTTCTGCGTTATCAAAAGCGAGAAACTGCCCACCACGAGGATTTTTAAGGGGCTTTCAGTGTGGTTAAACAACATAAACCCCTTTCTAGCAGGGTCTGGGTTTGGTGTGATCGACCCTTGATTAAATTAGAACACTGCCGAGCCGTAGGCAAATTCGGTACTTGCTAATGATAGGACAGCATACAATGTTGAGTACGATGGCGGCATATCCGCCTTCAAGCCCTAACTATCAACCCGAGATGAAGCCGCCAGCGAGGAGACTTAAGTCTCGGGTTCTTTTTTAGGTGTATCTTGTATACAGTATACCGCGCGCCGGCAGCAGTTAGCTAAAACTAACAAATCAAAAATTATTATATAATTATTTTAGAAAAATGGTTGACATTAACTTTAAAGTATGATACAATATCAGTGTTGAAAGGGAAGGAAAAGAAAGGAGCAAAAAATGTTTAGTGAAGAGAAGTGTCCTGTTTGCGGTTCTGAAGAGTACGGCATTAACGACTACTGGGATGATTTTGATGAAGAGGGCGGTGTTCGAGTATGGAGATGTACCTGCCCAGAGTGCCATAAGCAATTTGAAATTACCTATGCATACAAATGCACAGCGGTTACCGTAGACTAATAACAAAGAAAAAGGAGAAAAAGAGAAATGAGTAAATTTTGGATTGACTTTCAGGGCTATTGCTGCGTCGATGCCAATAGCAAAGAAGAAGCAGAAGAAATTTTCTGGGACAATATGGATAGTATTACCCCTTCAGATAATCACTTATACGATATTACTTATCAAGTTGATACTGTTGAAAAGGAGGAAGTTAGCGAAAGCTAACTTTCGCCGGCCCGTACATTTAACACATTTGTAACAATTTAGTTATTGACTTGTAATACGAAATTTGCTATAATAACAATGTCGAAAGGAGATGTGAGCATGAGCAAGAGTAAGAAGAAACAGCAACCGAAAACGTGGGTTGAGGTATTCCAATCCGAGCGCAAGGAATTCCCGCAAGGATATTGCGTCACTCGCATTATCCCCGACAAGCGCAACAAGAAACCGAAGCATAAGGGAAGGGAGTTTGAGGAATAATGGAATCTGGTCTCAATTGGGAAAGATTGGGTTATGAACAAGAGTCCAAAGAATCTTTAGCTCCCAATGAAAATATTGATTGGAAGCAAGTTGCAGAACATTGGCAACGTATTGCCGAGGAAGCAATAGAAAAACTAAAGCATAAGGAAAGGGAGTTTGAAGAATGAAAGCAATTCCTCATTATAAACTCAATTGGTTAACCGAAGAAGAACCCGATGAAGAGTGGCTTCCAGGCGAACAAATCCCCCACTTTTGTTATTGTAATAACAAGACTGAATTGGAAAATCGCCATCAGCAAGCCATAACTGAAGGTGGCTATAATTTCTCTGTCGATGTTTGGTGCTGGAATCAATATATGGCTTCTAATATTGGAAAGGATTGGGACTAATGAAGTATAAATGGGTAATTATGCAGGAACTTGAAGATATCAATTGCGCGAATCCTTACTTGATTGTAGATTCAGCAGAGCACGCCGAGGAACTGTGTTATAAGTTGGAATCCGAAAACCCAGGCTTTATCTTTTGGTACTATATGTGTAAGGAAGACTAAGGAGGGATATTATGAACATTGCTACTCGTAATTATTTTGTCCCGCGTAACAATATCGGACGCTATGTAATGAATACTATCGTTGATAAAGTTGGATGCAGTATTGGTGATTTCAAAATCAATCGGGCAACTGATACTATCCGCTTTACTGTTACTTGTAATATCAAAGATTTCCCCCAGATTGAAAAAATCTTGCGGCGGTATGATATGCTTGAGGTTAGCGATAGCTAACCTTTCCGCCGGCGCGATTTAATATTTTTGTAACAATTTTCCCCTTGACTTTTATATCCCTATCTGTTATAATACTCATGAAAGGTGAAGGGAACACCAAAAAACCAGAAAGGGATTTATGATGACTATCAATGAACAGGGTGCTCAGTTAATCTTTGATGTTCTGGCTTGGAACAACTACACTTGGGTCAATGGGTACAATTCTCATGAGCCTTTGTCCGATGAGATCATCGAACAGGCAAGAGAGGATTTTGTCCAGTTCTGCAAGTTCTATGGGATTGACAGTGTGGAAGTGAATAAGTGAGAGGGCGTTAGCCCTCTCTAACTCTGCCGGCTAATTCTAGCCGGCTTATTTTTATGCCGGCAGCCAGCCGGCCGCCAGCCCCTAACCTTTCATTATACCACAGGTTTTCCCTAATGTCAATAGGTTAGTCATAGCTAACTCGCATTGTATACAGTATACATCTTTGACTTTGACCTTAAATTCTACTATAATAGTAGATGAAAGGGGAGATAATATGATGTATTGGGCGCTGGATTATGTAGATGATACAAGCTGCGAGCTGGTATTTCAGGATAAGCTGCATCCTAGTAAGCTGGAAGCTGAAGCTGCACGAGCTGCAATGCCGGACCCCGAGCACTTTGAGGTAAACTGCTACTCCGAGCTGGACCTGCGCGAGATTTACGACGATGACGAGCTGGAAGTGGATGACAAGCTGGAAATTCACAGCTGCTGGAGCTAAGGCTCCTTTTTTTATTGCCATTGTATACAGTATACATATTTGACAAGCTGCATAAATTATGTTATAATTAAATGGCATATATTTTTATATATATAAAAATATATTTTTTTTAATTATATCACAAATTAAGCTGGAAGTCAAGCTTGTATACTGTATACAATTTCAGCCGCCAAGCTGAAATTCAATTTTATTTTAAACCTCTGTTACCGAACGATGCCTCATTGAAATGGCGCCAACGATTTTTCATATTGCGGAAAGCTGCAATATTCCCGATGCTATCGAGAACTCAGAGACCTCGCGCAATATGTTTTTTCGTGGATGCCATTTTTTGAGACCATCCGCCCGCAGCCGCGATACCCTTTTTCTAACCAATTTGTTATTTTCTATTTTAGCTGGAAAAAGGGTATCGCCGCGGAAATTTCTTTTAGCTCAGAAAAAATTATTGCCCAATCTCTATTGTAACACTATCATATATATATGTAAGAAGGTGGGAGAGAGAATAACTGTAAGCAAACAATCAATTTAATATACCATTTTGGTAAGATAAGGGGGAGAAAACGGTGAAACGGCTCGCGGAGAGCTCTGGCATAAAAAAGAATTATCGAGAAAAAAATTTTTTAAATGCAAGAAAAATAATCACGCTAATCGTATTGTACTATATCGTCTTATATATGTCAGAAAGTGGGAGGAGAGATAAACATATATCAACAGTCTATCTAATATACCATTTTGGTTAGATAAGGGGGATACGACGAAAAAATCTATTGCGGAAGGCCACGAGTATGAGTTAGAATAAGCTGCATAATTTAATGGATAGCGGAATAAAAAAATAGATTGAAAAAAATGCTGTCAAGTATTTGACAAATTATTTTTCCTTATGATATAATAAAGAAAAAAATAAATATTTAAAAATTTTTTAAAAATAAAATAATTTTTTATTTGACAAAGGTAAAATTTGGAGGCACACTTATACAATTTCCCGATTCAGAAACCTCTATACCGATATGTCCCGATGACCATCGAGAAATACCAATACGCACCCTCTCGTCGGAACCGCACGTTCCCCTCTTACAATCGTTTCCCCATTCTTACTATTTATATGTATTGCATTACAAAGCAAATTGTGCTTTTATTTCGCTTGGAGTTGATTTTATATGGGTTTTATTATTAAAAGTTTTTGTAGGTTTAGGAAATGGGATAGGGAGAATTGTGTGTATTAGTTTGAGGTGAATGGGGTGGAGTATGGGGTTATGAGAGTTAGGATAGTGGATGGGTTGCCGCAGGTGCCGGAAGAGATTGAGTATGATGCGCGGCCCGATACATATTATGTGTATGGGACGGAGGAAGAAGCTAGGAAGTTTGCGGCACGGGTATAGAGGTTGAATTGCGCGTGAGGGAACATTGTAGGGTATAGGAGTTTGCGGCCGAAGATATTATAGAGTTGGTTAGGAAAACGGATTTAAGGGATTTAAATACGTTTTTGGTATTGAATGGCGGAACGGGAGTAGGGAAGACTAGCACGGTTATGAATAGGGTGCTTGAGGTGCTGGATTAGAAGTGCCACGGGCCGCAGACTATGCTGGTTGTGGAGAGTAGAAGTATTACGGTGGAGTAGCTGCGGCATAGGTATGGGGAAACAGATGTTTGCTAGAGAATGGGCTTTGCGAATATGATTAGCCGCGGCAATGTGGACTATGATTGGGTTGTGATTGATGAGTGCCACGGATTGTTTAGTGAGGCTAGCTTTGCAGAAGATACTACTATAATTGGAGAATGGATTAGGAGCGGCCGCACTTACTAGCATATTATATTTATTACGGCAAATGATGAGTATTTTGAGGAGCTGGCACATTAGTTCTTTACAGAAGAGTGTAATTTTATTTATTTGTTTCCGGACTTTACTAAGTATGTTAGTAATACGTATGTGAAAGAGATTTAGTTTGTTAAGACTAAGAATACGAATGCAGTATTGGAGTATTTTATAGAGTAGAAGGAAGGAAAGCGTGGGATTATATTTTTAAAGAGCGCGAGTAAGGTTAAGGATTGGTATTTTTAGTTGATTGAATAGAAGAAGTAGGTTGGGATGTTCGTGTCGCGCGCGAACGAGACTACGCTTTCGCTAAGTTAGGAATAGACAGGTATTGCGGCGGACCGACTGCTATTGGATTTTAGCGGCGGGGGC
>OCTX014536400.1_pt1 | contig 122324 bp, 68 predicted proteins | sample 1539691 | NCBI WGS metagenome assembly OCTX01 (sample SAMN02144231, study PRJEB22623) | gut metagenome | biome: sheep rumen | host: Ovis aries | place: New Zealand
AGGCAATCCGCCATGCATGGCGGGTAACAAAATAGACGTCCGTTCGGGCGTCTATTTTTTGTTGTGCTATGCGTGCGCGTGTATTTAATAAGGAGTGGACGCGCCCGTCTCTGCATCGGTCTTGTCTGATTTCTGAGGGCTGACGGCTGACTTCGGCTGGCTGACCACTTCCGCCGGCTTATGAATCTTCTTGAATGCTTCGAGAAGCGCCGGCACGTCCGTTTTGTTAGCGTCGTACGTGACCGTGACCGTCTTGGTATCAAGATCACAGGCAATGTCTTTCACGCCTTTCTCGAAAGCAATATTCTTCATGATCTTGTCGATACAGCCCTGGCAATGGATGTTGCAGGAAAGAACGACTACCTGTTTGTTCTGCTTAGCCGAAAGGGGAGCACAGAGTACAGAACACAGAATACAGACAAATAATAAAATATATTTTCTCATAATTGTATAGTTTTTTTTCTAGGGTACTAGGATACTAGGGTCCTAGGGTACTAGGGCACTAGTAGAGATCCTATTTGATAGACGAGGAAGGAGACGAGCCAAGCGAGGGCGAGGGAGTGGAAGACCATAAACCATGCCCATCCCCGTCCTGCTTCTCTCCTGAGCGTAAAGATAGTAGCCACGCAGGGGAAATAAAGCAGCACAAAAAGGAGGAAAGAAAATGCCGTAAGAGGGGTGAATCCCGCAGCAGATATATCTCCGCCATACAGGATGGCGAGCGTGGAGACGATAGCTTCCTTAGCCGGCAGTCCTGTAAGAAGGCAGACGGACATCTTCCAATCGAATCCCAAAGGAGCCAATACAGGCGAGATAGCTTTGCCTATAGCAGCCAGATAGGAGTTCTCCAGATCGTTGATATCCTGGCTCGGGAAATATTCCAGCGCCCAAATGATAATAGACGCCCAAATGATCACGGTACATATCTTCTGGAGGTAATCCGCCACCTTCTCCCATATATGAGCAGCCGCTACACGTAGTTTGGGGAGTTTGAACTCTGGCAACTCGTTTACTGTATCATCCGCTTCTTGTCTGAACCACCTGGTATGTTTCATCAGGAGCGCAAAGAGAACCGAGAGGCACACTCCTATCGCATAAAGCGAGATCATGACGAGCGCCTTGTATCTCGGGAAGAACGTGTCAACAAAGAGCATATAGACCGGTAGGCGTGCGGAGCAGGACATGAAAGGCACCATGAGCATCGTAAGCACCCGGTCCTTGGGGTTCTGTATATCTTTCGCAGCCATGATAGCCGGTACGTTGCAACCGAATCCCATCAGCATAGGGATGAAACTGCGTCCGTGGAGCCCTATGCGGTGCATGACCGCATCCATGATATACGCCTCACGCGCCATATATCCGCTGTCCTCCATAAGAGAGATAAAGAAGAAAAGGATAATGATATTCGGCAGGAAGGCGAGTACCGCCCCCACTCCCTGGAGCACTCCGTCGATGAGGAGTCCTGACAGCCATCCGTCCGCCATATGGTCATGGGCTATATTGCAGAGCCAATCAATGCCTGCGGCAATCCAGTCCTGCGGATAAGCACCGAGGGTGAAGGTACACCAGAAGACGAAATAGAGCACCGCCATCATGATAGGGAATCCGAGCCATGGGTTGGTGAGCACTTTGTCTATCTTCTCGAGCCGTGTCTGATAGGCGTCGTCCTTGGCGTGGGTGAGTGTCTGCGTGAGCACACCATGCACGTAGGCTATATATGTATCCTCGTCTCCCTGGTCGCGCAAGTGGTAAATCGGGTGCGCGGTAGAAACCGGCTTTGCCGCCACCTCCGAGAGGATCGCCAGACACTCGTCCAACCCATAGTTCTTGCGCACCGAGAGGCGGCAGGTAGGCACACCTATGAGCTGTTGCAGTTTAGGAATATCGAGCGAGTGGTCGGTAGCCAGCAAGAGGTCATACCGCCCGATAGCGATTACGATCTTCTCCTGCTCGTCAATAATATGCGGCGTAAGGAGGAGCGACTCCTCGAGCCGCGTAGAATCAACGATTTGCAGCACGACGTCAAAAGCATGCCCGTGCAACTCGTCGGGGTTATGCACCTCTACGAACTGCATCTTTTTCTTCCCCCGTTCCGCCATGTTTTGCAATGCCTGGGAGAGCGACGACTTGCCGCTTGAAGGAAGTCCTATGACAGCGATTTTGGTCATTCAGTATTCAGTGTTCAGTGTTCAGGATTCAGTTTAAAAATTTTGCGGATTGTTTTCTTTTGAACTCCATAATGCTCAAATTATTTATACAAAATGTTCAAATCTCAGACGCAAAATACTCAAAATTCGGTGCAAAGGTACTGCTTTTTTTCGACATATGCAATACCTATTAGTAATGATTTTGCCAGAAAAACGGAGAAACTACCGTTCAGTAAGCCAAAACCATATACTTTGTGCGTTTAGTGAACAAAGAAACCGCCTCGCTCACGCGAGACGGCCTCCGATTAACGTTGATTGGTATTACCACCGGTAAAAAGTGAGTACTTTTCCTGTGGTTTGGCAGTTTCTCACCACTGCTCTGTGGTTGGAAGGTTGTTGAGTTTGTTCGCTCCGCTTCCCGGACCAGTTCCACTTACGCAGATCATAGACATTGTATTGATTTGCGCTACATTGACTTCGGGTTGATTATAGAATTTTTTAGTCATAGTTTTGTCCTCCTGATTAATTATTTTACAATCTGACCTTGCGCGTTGTAACGCACGCCGTTCTTGATGATAACGAGCTGACCGTTCTCAATTCGTTTCTCGCTCATGATACCATCAGCAGCATTGTCAACGCCTGTAGCTTGTTGCTCTCCGTTGAATACGAAGCGGAGTTTGCGCGGTGCATAAGCGGCTCCACCGCTGACGGTGATATATGCCTTGTGCGCAGCAAGCGTGCCGGAGAACTGATAGAAGCCTACGCCCGTCACGCTGTTATCCGTCGAGTGACCGGAGAGTACGTAACAGTTAGCCGGAGCGGCTGTTGCTTCATCTACACCGTGGAGGGCGTTTTCTGCACTAATCGTAACAGCAGCAGCATCGGTCGGAGTGAGCGATAAGGAAGCAACGTTGGACTTGAGGATTACAGGCGTGTTAGCCGGAAGCACTTCACCGCCGTTAACTACCTTATTCATAATCATGTCCTCACCGCTGATAGTAGCCACGTATGCCTCTGTTCCGGCAGGGAGTGGGAACTTTCTCGAACTGTCAAAGAAGGTAGAGTAGTAAACACCTGCGTTGTCGGGGTCTTGTTTAGCTGCGATATCTGCTCTCGGAGCAATAGAGATAGACTTGATATATCCTTTTGCACTTTCAGCTTTTGCTGCCGGAGCGCGTTTTGGCGCAGGACTATAACCGCCTGCACCGGTCAGATAGATGATGACTGCTGTCGGTTCTTCCAAATCAAAGTTCACTTTAGCAGTACCCATACTGGTTTGCGCGATGGTAACAGCCGCTTTTCCACGGATCTTCAACTTGAACTCTACACCGGGATCTGCGTAGCACTCAATGGAGAGTGTGCCTTGACCGGCAGGCAAATTGAGAGTCAGTGCACCGTGCAAGTTATCCAACCATGCTTGGGTTCCGGCCGCATTGCGGTCAATAAATGTTTCTACTTGCGACGGATTCAGAGTAGTGGAGATTTCCAATTTGCCATCATTGACCTTGTCGTTAGCTGTAGTTTGGAAAATCAACTCTGAATTAGCTCCCGGATTAGTATAACCGAAATCGAAAGAGGTCTCAGTGTTATTAGCTACCGGTTGAACCAACGGCAAAATGCGGATAGGCAACTTAACGGTCTCCAAAGGTTCGTCGCTGTAGAAGTGATATTTCACTACCAACGTATCTCTACCTGCTGCAACGGCTGTGATATGTTCGACATCTACTGCACATCCTACATCATGACATGACGGATTAAGCCACGGGGCAACGAAGTGACCACGGGCAGCGCTCTGCGATGGGAAGAGGGTATGAGAAGCAGGGTACTGCTCGTATCTATGACATAATTCAGGCAGCTTGACAGTTTCTCCTTCCGTCATTTCTAAATGATCAACTATCACATTGTACGGATTGTAAGGGGAAGAAGGATCCGATTGCTCTTTGAAAACCAAGTCTTTAGCGAAAGAGTATCTGCTATTAATTACATATACGTCCAGCGTAGCGGTAGCCTGATTGTACTGCGCGTCACCATCAAAAGTAGCCGTAACGGTGAAATGTCCATAACTATGTGGATAGAAACTTACTAAATACCTGTCGTTATCAGTATCTGGATCTGCATCAACCTCCAACGATTCATCGTCGGAAGCGAAGGTAACATTAGGTACACCCGGTAACGACCATTTAAACTCAATGGTATGCGATTCGTAATAACCCGTCTCATCCATAATCATCTCAAACTCTGAGATACGAACGTTTTGATACGTGCTATTGTCATAATCCTGGAAATACATGTCGATATCTTGCTTTTCTACGGCTGCACTGCCATCAATGTTCACCGTAAACGATACGCTTCCAGTGGGTACATCGAGGTATTCTCCACTCGGAGCACAACTCATTGTAATTGTTGCAGACTGACCATCTGTTCCACGAGCGATGAACTGACCGTTTGAAACTTCTACTACGTTCGGATCGCTGGAGGTGATAGTAACACACTCTGCCGGTACTTCCATCCATTCACGCCTAAAAGTCTCGGGTGACTGCGGTTGACCATATACGAAGCCTGCGTCCCATACATAAACTAATTTCATCCAGTTGTATGCGGATGCACCCGGAGCAAGAGTGAGGTCATGCAATACAGCGGGATCCGGTTCGTAAGGAGAAACGCTAAGGTCATCAGAAGAAGCGGCTGCAGTCACATAATTACCGCTAACATTCACGGTAATGGTGTGAGTAGGCCAAGCAGTCGCGTTACCATTTTCATCATATACCGTTTCTGGTTGAATTTTGATAATAGAAGTACCTTCATTCATCAGACAGTAGATAGGTCCCATCTTATACTGGTTGTGGCTAAACTCATCTGTTCCCAAATCTACCGGAAAAATGTCAACGTTGCCAGATTGCAGGAAAGGCCTTGCATTTGGTCCCTTGAAGGTTCTTGTGGCCCATTCGCCATTGTAGATCTCTCCTTTTTTCAAGTTGAGCTCAACATCTTCCGCAAAGGCTTGCCACGGAAGAGTCATCATCACCGTTAGCAGGAGTGCTGCCAAGCGGCTGAGAGTAAATAATTTTCTCATAATGTTAGAGATTTGAATGTTAATACTATGAGGGTTGCCCCTCGGTTAATTATGAAAGAGTTTTTCTGTGTTCAGTAGTTCCAGACCGCTTCGCTGTTCCGGGGATTCCGGAAGGTCCGGGAGGTCTTGCGTTCCTATAGCGTTAGTTTTGACCGTCGGTTGACCGTCGGGATTGAAGGCTAAATCACAAAGGTTATTTTCTATTGTCCATCCTCGGCGGAGGGAACTCCTCTCATTCCGCCGGAAGGATATTTCGGGTGCAAAAGTACTGCTTTTTTTTCATACCCATAGTGAATAATCGGACAAAGATTCCGAAAAAAGGACAAAATGAAGGTAATGACTGTTTTTTCTTTTACCAAGTCCCTTTTTTGAGAAAAAATCATACAAAAAAAAATCCCTGCCCGGAAAAGCAGGGAAGGAGTGAATGCCCGGAAAAGCAGGGAAGGAGTGAATGCCCGGCGTGTATGCCGAGTGTAAAACAGGGTAGAGGCTATGCCTGTTTGCGGAAGTCGGATGGGGAGATGTTGTAGATGCGTTTGAAAGCGCCTGAGAAAGTGTTGGCGTTCTCAAAGCCGCAGCGCAACGCCACATCGAGGATGGACGCCTCGGGCTTCTGCCGCAAGATACGGCGGGACTGCTCCAACTGGATGAGCAGCAAGTACTGCTTGGTGGAAATGCCGGTAAGCTCCATCACCCTGCGGTTGAGGGTCTTGGGTGTCATGAAGAGTTTCTCCGCTATCTTCTCCACCGTAACCGCCTCGGTCTGCATCATCTCGGTGGTCGTAGCCATGACCGACTCCAGGAACCGTCTCTCGGGGTCAGAGAGTTTTTTCTCATTCTCGCCCCGGATTGTCTCTTGCGCCCGGAAGCGGTTGACCTCCGCCATGAGCGTATTGAGGCGGTCGTCCATCTCGTTCCGGCGCTTGCGGTACCACCTTATCGCAAAGAAAACCATAAGCGCAATGAGCAACGCCACGACAACAGCACTAAGCGCAAAAATCCTGTCGCGCTGCTTGAGACGGTTGTTCTCGACGGCATACTCGCCGAGTTTGAACTCGGCGTTGAACCGCGCTATCTGCTCGGCGGTAGCCTGACTGTAGAGTGAGTCTTTCAACTGATGATAACGCACCAGATGCGATCGCGCCTCGTCCGGATTGTCGCGGAAGAGAATATCATAGACCTCGCGTTGCGCGTACGCTTCATTAACAAGATTGCCGATTTTCTGACAAATGTCGATTGCCTCGTACAGATACTTCAGCGCCTCCTCTGACCGCCCGAGCCCGTGGAGGGCGATACCCATCTTATTGAGCGAGATAGCGAGCGAGAGCTGGTCGCCCGACTCGCGGAAGTAAGGAATGACCTCACTCAGGATCTTCTCCGCCTCGTCGTAGCGCTTGAGGCCGTTGAGGATGGAGGCTTTCTGCGCCCGGCGTACCATCATCTTGCGGGTGTTGCCTGTAGTAGCCTCCATGACACACGCGCTGTCGGCGTAGCAGAGCGCCTTCTCGTCATCCTGGAGAGCATGCTCTATCTCGCTTGCCATGCCATAGACAACCGCCAGGCGCACCGGCGAACCGGCTTTCTTGGCATACTCGATGGCGCGCAGCTCGTATTTCATTCCCTCCGCCGGATTGCCCGCCGCCATAAACGTTCCTGCAATCGTATTGAGGGATGAACAGATGCGCTCCGGGTCTCCGGTTTCCATATCGAGTTCGTAGCAGCGGTGCATGTAAGAGAGCGCCTCTTCGTACTTGGACTGCCTCATCTCGACCAGACCGAGCATCGCCAGATTGTCGGAATAAGAGATCTTGTCCGCATTCTGCATCAGATCGAGCGCACGTGTGAGGTTGCGCTCCGCCTTGGGGTATTCCTGCGTGGCATAATACCATTCTCCCGCCCAATACCACACCAGCGCCTTGACTGTATCCATAGGCGGCCTCGGCACATTGCGGTACATCCGCGGCTGGTCGGTGAATTCCTGCTCATAGAGATACGCGAAAAACGCGTCTGCGTTCGTCGTCGAAGGATTGCGGTCGAAGATATCCAATAATGAGTCCACAGGGTGCGCCGAGACACAAAGGCTCAACGAGAGCATTCCTGAAACTACTATGTCACGAAGATAAGCAATCATGTTCCATTTTTCAAAAAACGGTGCAAAAGTACTGCTTTTTTTTCATAAAGATAGTGAAAAACGGGACAAAAAACTCAAAAAAAGGACAAAATCAACTCTTATAACGTTTTCAGTACTTGGCACAACCATGCGTAGCACCTCTCCGTAGAAGGTATAGAGAGCCGCTCCTGTGGCGAGTGGACTCCGTACATCTGCGGTCCGATAGACACCATGTCAAGGTACGGATATTTCTCCAGGAAGAGTCCGCACTCCAGTCCGGCATGTATAGCCAGCACTTTCGGCTCTGACTGATACAGATCCGTATATGCTTTTTTGACCGTCTCCAAGAGTTGCGAATGGGGGTTAGGTGCCCATCCGGGGTATCCGTCGCCGTGTGTCACTTCGTCACACGCCATAGCGAGCGCCTGCTCAACGACCCATTTGAGATGGTGTTTGGAAGATTCGTTGGAGGAACGCTGGGAGGTGTTGACCTCGATATAAGACCGCCCTGCGGGCTGACAGAGTACAGACCGCTTCGCTGACAGACCGCCCTGCGGCAGGTGTGACCCAGACTGAATTAGCGATTCTTGGCGCATCTTGATGGAGGCGAGGTTGGTAGAAGTCTCGACGAGTCCGGGGATGTCGCGGCTCATAGCGATCATACCATGCGGGCACTCGCAGAGCGCCATGACGAGTCTGCACGCCTTGTCCGCCGGAATGAAAGAGTCGGGCATGTCGCATGTCTCCAGTTCCATCCGCATATCTTTCTCCACTTCGCCAAAAACACCTTCCATCTGCGCTACGAAATGGTTCCATTCAATACGGATCTGCTCTTTGTACGCCATAGGAATGGCAATGACCGCTTCGGCTTCGCGTGCGATAGCATTGCGGAGGTTGCCGCCGTTGATGGATGCGAGTTGCAGGTCGGTCTGCGGCATTATACGCGCGAGGAACCAGACGATGAGCTGGTTAGCGTTAGCACGTCCTTTGTTGATATCATCGCCGGAGTGACCACCGAGCAATCCGCTTACTGACAAGCGGATTGCTAATTTATTCATTTGGTCATTTACCATTTTTTCATTTACCGGGTCATAATGCATTTTGGCGAGGGTGTCAATGCCTCCTGCGCATCCGATGAAGATCTGGCCGTCATCCTCGGAATCGAGGTTGATGAGGCGTTTATGCCTGAGCATACCGTCTTGCAGTTTCATAGCACCGGTGAGACCGGTCTCTTCATCGACGGTGAAGAGGCACTCGATAGCCGGATGCTGCAGCTCCGGATCCGTGATAGCAGCAAGCGCCATAGAGATTCCGATACCGTTATCAGCACCAAGGGTGGTTCCTTTGGCTTTGAGCCACTCGCCATCCACATAGGTCTCTATCGGATCGGTCATAAAATCATGGACAACATCGCCGTTTTTCTCGCACACCATGTCCATGTGGGCTTGCAAAATAACCCCCTCATGGTCCTCGTAACCGGGCGTAGCAGGCACACGCATGATGACATTCATCGCCTCATCGGTGACACACTCTATGCCGTGTTCCGCTGCGAAAGATTGCAGCCACCGGCTGATTTGCTCCTCATGCTTGGAAGGACGCGGCACTTTGCATATCTCCGCAAAGATGTCAAATACATTTTTGCAATTTACCATTTGTTCATTTACCATTTTATCATTTACAATTTTGTCATTTTCTTCAGTTGTCTATGGAAGCGTATATGGAACAGAATCGCAGGAATGACGAGCGCAATGACGAACGCCATCCACATACCAGACGGTCCTAAGCCTAATGTACGAAGGATCGATGTACGATGTACGAAGGGGATGGGGTAATAGAATGTTAAGTAGAGGCCGAGCGGCAGGGCAACGCCGATATACGCAAAGAGCGCAATACGCATCGGTACGCGCACGTCCTGGATGCCTCGCAACATCGCTGCTCCGATACACTGAAGTCCGTCGGCATACTGGAAGAGCGCACCGAAGATAAGCAGCGTAGAAGCGATCTCCGCCACCTGCGGGTCATCGGAGAAGATATAGGGGATTTGATACCGGAAAAAGAACATGATTGACGCGCCGATGGTGTTCATCAGCAGGCACAGATGGATAGAGGCATGGCTCGCCATGCGTACGGCATTCAGGTCCCCTTTCCCCAGTTGGTGCGAGACGCGGATGGTTGTAGCCGCTCCGATACCCTGTGCCAACATAAACGTCAGATCGCACATCTGATTCGCTATATGGTGCGCCGCCAGCGCTTCCTTACTGATCCATCCTACTATCACGAACGAAGCCGTAAAGAGGAATGCTTCCGCAAAGGACTGCAAGCCGATAGGAGTGCCGATCGCCAACAAGTGCTCCACTTCCCTGCGCGTAACCAGCCATCTGCGTGCAGAAACGAGATACCGCCTCCAGTCGGCTTTCGCCATCATCGCCACCAGAAAACAAACCGGCATCAGAAAGCGTGCAATGAGAGTAGCCCACCCTGCTCCTTCAGCGCCCATCGGTTCAAAACCCCAGTGGCCGAAGATAAAGACCCAGTTCAGCAAGATATTCAGCAGATTGCATCCCAAGGTAATTCCCATCGCAACCATCGTATTGCCGAGTCCCTCCAGATATTGCTTAAAGAAACAGAAGAGCAAGAAAGGGATGATCGACAGCACTATTAAAATATAGTACGGGCGCGCACACGCGATAACCTCGGGTTCCTGACCGAAAGCGTCCAGATAAGGAATACAGGGAGCCAACAACACCAGCGCGAAGAAACACATAATCGCCGTAAACACCAGTCCGTTAACCAGATAGGATGTTATTTGCTCATGCTTATGGTTAATCTCTTCTTCTGTAGTGCCTTGCTGCAACAATTTCTCCAGCCGTCCATGGACATGTCCCACAAGCGGCGTGACCCCCATCAACGCTCCCATGGCGAAGACCATGACGGTAAAGAAGATCGCATTGGAGAAACTGACAGCCGCCAGGTCCGCCGTGCTGTAATGCCCCACCATGATGCTATCCGCCAAGCCGACCATTGCCGCACCCAGTTGGGTAAACATTACAGGCAACGCCACTTTCAGGTTGCGCTTGTAATAAGGAATATAAGATTTTAGTATTTCGAAACTCAAAATTATGATCTGCTATTTATAATTTTGGTGCAAAGGTACAAAAAATAATTGAAAATTGAAAATTGAAAATTGAAAAATTTGTATATTTCATAAAAAAATAGTATCTTTGCAGCCGATTTATGGAAAGAACAGGATATATATTAGTTTTTCTATGCCTTTTCGCGGGTGTACTTTGGGCGGACGACAAAGTCAAGCCGGCCATGCAGATCGAGGATAACACGTTCTTTGATCCGAGTCGCAAAGAGGTGAGCCACGAGCAATACCGTTTCAGCGTGGAGTACCGTATAGAGGCGGGTTTTACTCAGCATGAGCAGCGTGCGCGGGACCTCTCTTATCAAGGTATGTTTCTGAACGGAGTCCGTGTAGGCGCCACTTTCACGTTCAACCTGCCGCTGCATTTCGGTCTTCAAACCGGTCTGCTTTATACGCTGGTGTACGGCACAAACGAGCAGCACTGGCGGTCGATGGATGCGCCCTCGGTACAGACGGAATACATCACTCACCGCGTTCTGGAGCATGATTTTACCGTTCCTGTACGCTTGTACTACACCATCCCCGTATGGAAGAAACTGAACCTCTTTGTCTTTACCGGTCCCCAACTGCAGATCGGCCTGGCAGAGAACGACTATATGCAGCTGCATCTGAGCGAAGGAACGCAAAACTGGCTGAATGGTCAAGGTATCCCGACCTCTCCGTACGACCGCATGACAGACGAGTTGGTCCGCGCGAACATCCAATGGGGTGTGGGAGGCGGAATAGAATGGGACCGCTACCGGCTGCAAGGCGGCTATGATTTCGGACTGAACAACCTCGTCAAACATCCGCTCGTCAAAGGACAGTACATGTCCGAATGGGGGTGGTTTGCCAGTTTCAGTTACCGGTTCTAACAAAAATGCCTCTCGGTCGAGAGGCATTTTTTATTTGTGATTTGCGGTTTGTGATTTATCACTCGTGGTTGGTTTCCGGAGCAATCTTACGGAGATAAGATTCCGGCATGTGAAGTCTTTCCGGACCGCAGCTATTGCCATAGGGGTTGCGTTTGAACTGCCCGTTCTCTTCCTTACGCTCCTGTCCGTCAATGAATTTCGTAATGAGATAGATATACAGACGCTGCCAGTCCGCTACCAGGTTCTCTGCCTGTGCGCATGAATAATTAGTAAGGAACGCGCGCGCCTCCTCTTCGTCCAGTCCGGCAGCCTGCGCATCAACGCCTGCAATCTGGGTATTGAATTTATCATCCCATGTCTGCTGCACTTCGCGTATATGGGGATACATGCGGCTGTATTTGGTATATGCCCAGTTGGCCACCATATTGAACGTCCACCAAGCCGATGTAGGCGAGAAGGTATAGCTGTCTCCGTTACCCTCGGCAAAACACTCCGGTACATGGTTGATACAGCTGTACATCGGGGTATAGCATGAGCAGGCAGCATCGTCCACACCGAACCAGAAGATACCATAACATTTTCGCATTTGTCCATTTACCATTTGGTCATTTCTCATCTGTGCGACAAAGGACCATGCCGTTTGCTGGGTAGCCGTCGGACGCTGGTACCAATATTGCAGCGTGTCCGCTGCAAGACCGGCTTCGCCTGATAGACCGCTATCGCTGATAGACCGCTCCGCTGCAAGACCGTCCTTCGGACTGATAGATAGTTTGAAACCAAGGCCTCCGAAACGGAGTTTGCTGTTCCAAGGTCCGGCAGCCTCTCCCTGCGTGATATCCAGCGGCGTCCCTTTGTACTCATCGCGCATGCACTCCTTCATATCCTGCACCGACAGTTTGCGGTTCGGAATGATCCAGAGCGGCATGGCGTAATTTACCATTTTTTCATTTACCATTTTGTCATCTTTCATCTCCCGATAAAGTTTGCCGGTAGCGTAGTCGAAATAGCGGTCCATATCATTGCTGAAATGATTAAAGAACGCCCATACGCGTGCTTCGCAGGCATAGAATCCGCTGAAATCGAACGGGTTGTATGCAGCCTGGAAAGAGAAATCCTTGTCCGCTCCGGAGAAGAAGCCTTTTTCGCGGGCAAACGAGATCACATCTTTGGACCACCAATATTCGCAAACCTCACCCTTTCCCTCTCCACAAGAGAGGGTAACCATATTACAATTGAGTTTCTTAGCGATGCGCTTCTGCTCTTTGGTCAGTTTAGATTTGGCATTGATCGGCAGCGTAGTTATACGCGCTTGGTTGGCATGAGCGGCGATGGCATTATCCGGAATACGTACAGCCACCCACACGGCGCCTTTCTGTCCTTTTCCTTTACCAATGAGGTCCATGATCCATACTTCGTTCGGGTCGCCAAAGGAGAAAGACTCTCCTTCGGATGCATAGCCGTACTCGTTGACGAGAGTGATGAACCACTCGATGGCTTCGCGGGCTGTTTTGGAGCGCTCCAAAGCGATATAGATCAAGCTTCCATAGTCTATGCCGACGGTGTCCCACAGTTCCTGGCGTCCTCCCCACGTAGTCTCTCCGATCGTCACCTGGTGCTCGTTCATATTGCCCACCACCGTATAGGTGTGTGCCACTTGCGGGATCGATCCCTGCGGACGTCCGGTATCCCAGTCTTTCACTTCCCGCATAGCACCTTCAGGCCAGTCCTGCGCAGGCGCGAAATGCAGGAAGCCGAACATGCCATAGGAGTCAGCGGCATAGGATATCATTGTACTGCCATCCACGGAAGCATCTTTTCCTACCAGGAAATTGGTACAGGCCCGGATAGTTGAAAGTTGAAAGTTGAAAGTTGAAAGGAGCAGCAGGGCTGCTATCATCCGAAGATTTTTCATAATAATCGGGGGTTTTGAAGTTCTTCTATTCTGTTGTCTCTTTTTTTCAGTGCTATCTCATATGCTTTGCGGTAGTACTTGAAGAAATGCTTCCAGTCCGCTTTTTTCGCTACCGCCGCCGCTTCCTGGCGTGCGCGGGCTTTATCTTCCCCGCAAAGACGGTCGAATCGCAGGAGATCTGTAGCAATTTGTTCCGCCACCTGGTCAAAATTGGAGTCATTCCGTTCGATCACTACTACGCCATATTGGTCTTTTTGCTGTGCAGCCCATGCTCCGAATCCGGCGAGCGAAGTAGTGATCGTCGGTACATGGAAGGCGCAGGACTCCAACGGTGTGTAACCCCAAGGTTCGTAATAAGACGGGAAAACGGTGACATCCATTCCGATGAGCAGATCGTAGTAGGTTTTACCGAAAAGCGGGTCGTGTCCATCAAGATAATACGGTACGAAGACGGCAGACACTTTGCCTTTGCGGGAAGGCGCCCGGTCGAGGTACGGAATCATCACAAATGCCACCACTTCTTTCTCGGGCTGATCGCTATGATAAATCATCTGCGCCAGTTTATCGAGCGCCGCAGCAAAGACATCAATCCCTTTGTTTTTCCATTCCTGCCGTCCGGAGATAGCGACAAGCAATGCGTTTTGCGGCACTACTCCGCCCAGTTTCTCTCCTGCTACGCGTAGCAAGGCTTCGCGTGCTTCTTTGCGTTTCTGGTCAAAGGCTTTGCCTTTTGGCACAAAGGTAGGTTCAAATCCGTTTGGAGTAACGATATCCACTTTCTTATCCAGCAGTTGCGCACACTCACGCGCCGTGATATCACTGACGGTAGTGAAGCAATCCGCCCAGTGCGCGGCTTGTTTCTCGACCGAGTGTTTGGAAACCATGTTCAGTTCCTCCGCCATCTGATCTCCGTTATAGCCCTCGAAATAGTCATATAGCGGTTTTCCGTTTCCGGCGATAGACCGTCCTATACCGGTAGCATGAGTCGTGAAGAGCGTAGCTATCTCCGGGCAGTGGTCTTGCAGATAGAAGATAGCGAACGCCGTCTGCCACTCATTGGCGTGCATGCAGACCGCAGGCTGCGCCTGCTGTTTGACGGTTTGACGGTTTGAACGCTTCGCTGTTTGGGCTTCGCCGGTTAGATAATGATACAAACTCTCCATGACGATGCCGGCAGCGTAACCGAAGAGGCATGACTCGTCATAATCGCCATAAGCGGCGTGGCTCTGGACCCGGAATTTGGACCAAGCCCATCCGTATATCTCATCCTTCCGCTGCCACAGGCTGTCGAATTTCAAGAGAATAGCAATCGGCTCTCCCGGCACTTTCCATCGGCCTATACGGATAGAAGAAAGACCGCTTTGCTCAAAGTCGAAAGAAGAAAGCCACTTCTTGAGAAGGGACTTATCTTCCTTGAAATAGATATCACTATGTGCTCCGAAATCGGGGCCGAAGAAAAACACTTTATCCGGGTGCTCCGCCTGCATCGATGCAGCACGTGTGGATAGCACGGCATAGATACCGCCAACGCGGTTGCAAACCTCCCAAGAGGTTTCAAAAATATAATCGGGTTGCTTATCCTTAGTCATTATCAGAAGTTATTTTGGTTCGTTGTCTGCAGCCAGTTTGGTTACATTCTGCAGCGTATTGAGCAAAGTAGGAGTAGTAACGAATTTGTTGTTATCCGACCCTACAAAAGGCATGTACCAAACCCCATCGGCATTAGCCCAGTAGATGCGGCTATCTTTGGTATCGAGGGTCATGGCAAAACACTCTGCATCATCGATCTGCACAGGGTTGGCGCCATCAATATTAGCCACCCAAAGTCCTTCTGCGCGGTAGTAAATCTTTCTGCTCGCTATACGGAAACCCTGAAGCTCGGGGAAGATCGTTTTGAGTTCGGACAGTTTGAACTCTGCGCCGTTATAGGTCTGAGCGGTATCTTGCGCGAGGTCCAACAACGGTTTTGCCGTCCCGTCTGTTTTGTATTGCTCTGCACGTTCTCCGAAGATACGCTGACGATAGTCCGTATCGGCAGTACGGAGCAGGAGCGAATTGGTTTTCCGGTCCTGAATATAGAATTTCTTCTGTACATCCGTTGTTTCGCCATTGAGAATAATGCGCAGTTTGATGAGCGCCGAGTCTTCCGGTTGCGTGAAATAACAGACGATGCCTTTATCGATGAACTTAACCAAGGTGTCCTGTTCCTCTATATCCCATTCCAGATTTACATCGTAGTTATAAGGGTTATAGACATTGGCTGTGAAAGTATAGTCCTTATAGATATAGAAAACAGTATCGCTCGCAACGAAGGTAGGTACCGTGTCATAGACCGTCACTTTGGCCGTTTTGGTCCAGGCATTCTTCTTATCCACCTTCAGCACCACCACATAGTCTCCGGGACGCTTATATACATGCGACGGGGATTTGAGGGAAGAGGTAGAACCGTCTCCGAAAGACCACTCCCAGTCTTCGCCCGAATCCGAGAGGTTCGAGAAATGGACCGTTTCCCCCGCCCTTGGTTTATCGGGGCTGAAGGAGAAATCGACATTATTTTTCTTGCACGCTATCAGCGCGCAACAGATCGTCAATAAGATGTATATTTTCTTCATAATCATTGTCGGCATTCAGCCAATGTATCGTTTTGTCGCGCCGGAACCAAGTCATCTGTCTTTTGGCATAATGACGCGTATTTTGCTGTATCAGTTCAATAGCTCTCGCCAGATCATATTCGCCGTCGAAACAGGCGAACAGTTCCCTGTATCCTACGGTCTGCAGGCTGTTGAGATGCCGCAGGTGATAGACCTTTCTTGCTTCGTCCACGAGTCCGTCCGTTATCATCTGCTCCACCCGCCGGTTGATACGGTCGTACAGTTCTTCGCGCGGTCGTTCCAGTCCTATTTTGAGGATGCGGAAGGGGCGGATTTTAGTAGTAGCCGTACGAAGGGATGAATAGGGTTTACCGGTAGTGAGGCATAACTCCACACAATGGGTCAACCTTGCGGGATTCTGTTGGTCCACTTCGTTCCAATAATCAGGATCGAGACGCTGCACTTCGCTTTGGAGCCATGCTAATCCTTGGGTTTCATAGGCTTGCTTCACCTGCCGGCGGATCGTTTCCGGCACAGCAGGCAAATCATCCAGTCCGTTGCATACCGCGTCTGCATAGAGCATCGATCCTCCGGTCATGACAAGTGTGTCGCGGGTCTTGAAGAGCTCTTCCATCAGCGCGATAGCGTCCCTCTCGTACTGTCCGGCGTTGTAGTCCTGGTCCAGATCGCGCGTAGCCACGAAATAATGCTTCACGCGCGCCTGTTCTTCCTCCGTAGGCGCAGCGGTACCGATAGGGATGGAGCGATAGATCTGACGGCTGTCACAATTCAGTATCGGGCATCCAAAATGCTCCGCCACCCGAAGCGACAGCTCCGTTTTGCCCACCCCGGTAGGTCCGAGAATGAGGAGAAGGGTTTTAGAACATTGTTCCATCGTCGAAGGACAGGTCCTGGAATCCCTCCATGTCAATGTCTCCGAGGTCCAGTTCGTCGCGGAACTCATCGTCCAGATCCAGATCGTTGCCGCCCTTGGAACCTATACCCGCCAAAGGATCTTCGGATTTGAGTTGCTTCGGTGCCTTTCCTTTGCTCTCCACGCACTCCACTCCGTTCATCGTACCCGGTTTGATCTCTTTGAGGGAGCCGAAGAAATAGCGTTCGAACATCGGGTCAAAGACATAGATAAGACGCTGTCCCTGCTCCTTGATCAGGTCGGAGAGACGGGTTTCGTTCATCACCATGTTGTCGTACTCGAAGTTCGAATCCATCTCGACGAGCGTCACCTCCTGACCTTTCTCCCACTCGTCGTTGCAAAGGAAGAACGAAGTCATCTGGTCGTCCGGATAGTCCACGGACTTGAGGATCGCCTCATGCAGTTCGAGAAACGTAGCATCGGGATCCGCCTCAAAGACGCGGCGGAAGTCCTGAGAGCCTTCTTCACACGAAAAAGTAAATCTGTAAATCATAATATCACACAATTTTGCGTGCAAAATTACTATTTTTTTTTCATATATGCAAGAAAAATCGTTTTCCTGGGCGATTTTTATTGCTTCGGCTGTGCCGATTGATAATTGCTTCGCGCAAGCGCGATTGCTGCGACCAAAGGTCGCGTTATGCATGCAGGCTAGATTTAGGCATATAATATAGAATAAACATTCTAATTTTGTCAAAAAACGCTAAAAAATTTGTGTATGTGCAATTTTTGTTGTACCTTTGTACCGGATTTGAAAAAGTCAGCTGCCCCAGTCTTTTTCTCGCGCCGATTTCACGGTGACGGCAGCCGAATATCCCCCTAATCACCCGGTAATCACCCCCTAATCACCCCCTTATCACCCCCTTTAGTGTGCTTGAAACCTTTATTTTACCTCTGTATTCAATTGCATTAGTCTCACCCTGATACATTGGTGAGAGTGAGAGGAAGGGGAGGAAGAGGAGGGGCGCAAAAATGCACCCGAAAGGAAGAGAGAAGAAAGGTGGTTGCCGCAATAATGCGACAAAAGGGAACAACGTTTTAAAAGGGAACAATTAAGGGAACAACGTTTTAAAAGGGAACAATTAGTAGTGGCGCGTTAAAAAACGAAAACAAACAAAATAATCAAACACAATAAACAAAATAGTCAAACGCAATAAACAAAGTAAAAAAAAGAAGAAAAATTTGCATGATTCAAAAAAATGTAGTACCTTTGCTGCCGGTTTGAACTTATTAATCACTCTATACACATGAAATGCACATTTACCCACTTGCAAGAAATAGTTATTTCTTTTCTTTTATTTATCTCAGTTACCTGTATTGGCCAAGTCAAAGTAGCATTATTGGATCCCGTGACAGGCGATGAAGAAAATGTGACCAGCATGGAAAAAACCATGCTACGCGGTGAGTTGCGCAAGGCTATTTTCCGCATAGACGGGTGGGAAGCAATCTCTCGTTCAGATATAGACCAAGTGCTAAATGAATTGGATTTTCAGCACATGGGCTACGTTCCGAAGAGCGAGATTCATCGTTTGGGAGAGTTAAGCGGAGCGGACTATTTATGCGTTTCATCGTTGACCAAATCAGACAAACAATTTTATATAGAGGCCTATTTGGTAGAAGTCAGTTCCGGCAATATAGAGAGTCCAGCATCATATTTCGGCGAGTTGAAAAACGGGAATCTAAATAACTTATATGAAGCCTGTCAGGAAATTGTCCGCGAGATAATAGGCACCAAAACCGTTAACGGCGGAACGGCTATAGAAGAAACATTCGATAACAGCCAATGGGGATGGACTATTTTCAACCATGATGCAAAGAGTGTGATGATTGCGAACGACGAGTTGCGGCTGACCAATTACGCTGCAACTGGCGTAACGCAGTCTGACGTGATGGTACCTGTTGATATCCAGAAAAACTTCCGTATCATCTTCCAATTTATTATACAGGAAGCGAAGATGTTTTCGTCAGTAGGTATTAAGTTTGGTGGGAATAAAACTTTTGTCGTGAATTCCGGAACATGCACGTACTCGGAAGGAATCGGTTTTAAGACGAGCACAGCAGCCAAGATGGGATTAGGTAGAAATAGACCCGTTACGATAGAATTGGTAAAGAACGGCGTAGCGGTAAGCCTGTTAATGAACGGCATTGAGGTATTTAACGAAGAATGCGCCATGACAACCAACCAGATGGGTGTTTTTGCGGGTCAACAGACCTTAGCAAGACTCCAGAAAGTAAGCATCCAGTACATCCGCTAAATCCTTTATAGGAAATAAACAACTCTATTATTAACTCTAAAATCAACGTATTATGCAAAAGAAAGTACTCTTTTTTGCACTTGTACTAGGCGGTCTAATGCTGGTACAAGCAGGTTGTACTACGTATTCGTACACCTCACGTAGCACATCCGTAAGGCAACGTGTCATCAACTCGCATGAAGCGACAGCTGACATCGAAATCAACTATCAGAAGAAAGTGACTGCCACTTCTGATTTTCAAAAATTCCCTAATCAGGCCAAACAACAAGCTATTTATCAATGTATTATGAATAGCGGTATAGATGTACTGATTGATCCTATTTTCCAAATTGAGAACCGCCCTGTTACAGGTTATCGCGCTACAGTAACCGGTTTTGCCGGATACTACAAAGTGGGATTGAATGGTTTGGATGAGATAGTGGACAAAAATTACAAACAGGAAGATATCGACAAATACCTGTTATTGACAGATCCGAGCTATTATGAGTATTATTACCAAAAAGAGGGTAACAGCGGTAACACATACAATATCAAATGCGCAGCCCCCGTTCCGGCTCCCGTGTCTGCAACACCGATCATTTCGAACATCAAAATAAAAGGAAAATCCTCGGCAAAACAATTAAGCCGCGAAGAAGCATACATCAAAGCAAAACGTCTTCGCGATGCCGGTATCGGCTTGACTTGCACCGGTTTCTTCTGTGTCGCAGGTATTCCAATGTGGGCTGTTGGAAGCAAACGAATGAAAAAATATGAATAATATCAAATGCTTACTATTATGAAAGAGATAAAATTTTTCGCAGCATTGATAGTAGCTGCTTTCTTCATGAGCAGTTGTACTATGTATAGTTACACCTCTCGTAGCACGTCCATTGATCGTCAGGACATCAAAGGCACATCAATGATTGTAGATATCCGTCCGGATTTCAGCAAACGTATCGCTACAGAATCTAAACGTTGCAAAACGCTGGTAGAGGCTCGCGACGAAGCAAAATATCGTGCCGTCACCGAGAATAAATGCGATGTCATCGTAGATGCCGTTTACAAGATTGAGCGCAGAGGAGGTAAATTCAAAGCCTACTTAACGGGTTTTGCTGGTTTCTACGAGAACCCGCGTACACTGTATCAGGATATCGAGATGTACAAGGATGTCAAGAAGGAGGATATTGAGAAATACCTCATTCTTAAGGATCCAAGTATTTTAGGTATCATCAACCGCGTGGGCAATTCGGAGGTAATCAATATCTACGAAGGCAAACCGGCTCCGCAAGAGGCAGTTGCTCCCGCTCCTGCTCCCGAACAACCGGCTGCTACTACCGCCAAACCGGCTAACAACAAGAAGAAAAAATAACATTTTTTCATAAAGAAGGTACAATTTGTACCATTTTCGCAAAAAAAATGGCATACATTTGCGTATGTCATTTTTTTGTTGTACTTTTGTAGCCGAAATGTGCGCGTATGCGTACGCTTGCGGTGTATACGCATAGATATTAGGTGTTGTACACGCGCAAGGATATTGTATAACAAAAGTATTATTTTTTATGATTGATCGAGAGTATCGTAATCCAATCTAGTTTGTAAAAAAAATGAGCAAAAACCCGTTTATCATTGAGGTGCACCATGTCTCGAAGCAATTCGAGGATGGTAAGTATGCCCTCGACGATGTGAGCCTTCAGGTAAAGAAAGGCGAGTTCGTCACCATCTTAGGCCCTTCGGGGTGCGGTAAGACAACCCTTTTGCGTTGTATCGCAGGTTTTCAGGTGGCTTCGTCCGGAGATATTCTTCTCAAAGGCGAAGATGTGACCAAGACTCCTCCTTACAAAAGGCCGGTCAACACCGTGTTTCAGAAGTATGCGTTATTCCCGCATCTGAATGTGTTTAACAACGTAGCCTTCGGTCTGAAGCTGAAGAAAGAAGACCCCGAGACTATCAAGAAGAAAGTGCGCCGGGCGCTTAAGATGGCGAACATGACGGGCTACGAAGAGCGCAAGGTTGACACCCTTTCGGGCGGTCAGCAACAGCGTGTAGCGATAGCCCGCGCGATCGTGAACGAACCGGAAGTGCTGCTGCTAGACGAGCCATTGAGCGCTCTGGATCTGAAGATGCGGCACGACATGCAGATCGAGCTCAAAGAGTTGCACGAGAAATTAGGAATCACCTTTATCTACGTGACGCACGACCAGGAAGAAGCGTTGACGCTTAGCGACCGCGTAGTAGTGATGAACGAAGGCAAAATCAAACAGATCGGTACTCCGACAGACATATACAACGAGCCGCAGAACTGCTTTGTGGCGGATTTCATCGGCGAGAGCAACATCCTCTCGGGCACGATGATCAGGGACCGCAAGGTACAGTTCCTCGGCCGCGAGTTCGACTGTATCGACGAAGGTTTCGGCGAAGACGTGCCCGTCGATGTAGTCATCCGGCCGGAGGATATCTATTTATGGGAAGTCGAAAGTCAAAAGTCGAAAGTCGAAAGCGATAAGTCGAAAGTTGAAAGAGACAAAGGTCCCGATGCCGCTTCGCAGGCCGACCTCGACGAGGAGGACCGCGTGCCGAAGGGTAAGTTCACCAAATGGTACGGCGAGGTACAGAGCTGTATCTTCAAGGGCGTACACTACGAGATGCGTGTCCTCACACCTGACGGGTATGAGTTCCTCATCCAGGACTACCACGAGTTCGTTCCGGGTACGGAGGTAGGCATGCTCGTGCGTCCGGAGGACATCCAGATCATGAAGAAGGAGCACTACCTCTACAATTATTTCGACGGCGAAGTGACGAAGAACGGCAAAGTCCGTTTCATCGACGCCGAATGGGACGTCGATCCCAAACAGATTGAAGGGTTCGAACCGGGCGAGAAAGTGCAAGTGCGCGTTCCATTCCGCTCCATCGACCTCCAGGACTACGAAGAAGAAGGGACCCTTTCGGGCGAAGTACATTTCATCCTCTACAAAGGCAACCACTACCACCTGACCATCCGTACAGACGAGGGTCACGACCTGTATGTAAACACCAACGACGTATGGGACGACGGCGACCGCGTAGGCGTTGTGATCAAGCCGAAGGATATTTTAGTCGAAAGTCGAAAGTCGAAAGTCGAAAGCCATGAGTAGAGTTATTCAGATATTTTCGAGCCGTCGGACGTGGGCATGGCCCTATGTGCTGTTTATGGCGCTGTTCGTAGTGCTGCCGCTGATATTGGTAGCAGTATATGCGTTCACCGACATCGACGGTCATTTCACGATCCGCAATTTTGCGAAGTTCTTCACGCATAGCGAGGCGATCCAGACGTTTTTGTATTCGGTGATGATAGCTGTTTTCAACACGGCCATCTGTCTGCTGATAGGTTATCCGGCGGCATACATCATGGCGCAGGAGGATTTCCGGACGCCGAAAGTGATGGCGATGCTGTTTATCCTGCCGATGTGGATCAATTTCCTTCTACGTACGGTAGCGACCGTAGAGTTATTCAACATGTGCGGTCTGCCGTTAGGCGAAGGAGCATTGCTCTTCGGCCTTTGTTACGACTACCTGCCGTTTATGATCTACCCGATTTACAACACCCTTCAGAAGATGGACAACTCGCTTGTAGAAGCGGCTCAGGACCTGGGTGCCAACCGCTGGACCTGCTTCTGGAAGATCATCGTTCCGCTCTCCATGCCGGGCGTCTATAGCGGCATCGTGATGGTGTTTATGCCCACCGTCTCCACCTTCGCTATCGCCGAACTGCTGACACATAACAACATCAAACTGTTCGGTTCTCTCATCCAGGACTATATCACGACGACCGACCTGCTTAACTACGGCGCCGTTCTGAGTCTGGTACTGCTGATCATCATAGGTCTCACGTCGTTCTTCGGCGACAACAACTCCGAAGGAGAGAAAGGAGGAATGATATGATGTACGAAGGACAAATGTACGACGTACGAAGGAATTCCGGTATCTCGATACGCCGGTATATCGGTATAACGATCGGGCTGCTTTTCTGCCTGATGGCCTCCGCGCAGTCGAAGCTGACGTACGAACTGCGTATGGCAGCGACGGGAGAAGTGGAGTTGCTTGACAATTTCCCTGCTTCCTATGCCGGCGAGAAAGTGAACATCTCGCTCTACGACGGCGGCAAATACGAGCCACTGCGCTACGACGAAGGCCGTGACACGGTGGATTTCATCTTCGCCCATCCGGGTGAGGAGGATCTGAGCGCATGGGGTGACAGTATCTTCTGCTACAGCGAGAGTGAGGAGGTAGTATGGACAGTCTGGCGTAGCAAGAAAGAGCCGAAGAACCGCAACCAGCGTGTTCTGGTGACTAACGGTCGGAACACATTCGAGGCCTACCTTCATGAGACGGCAGAGAGCCATCGCAGCCACGGCTGGATATGGTTTGTCTTCGCGGGTCTGATGCTGGCAGCCGGTATAGCCTATGCCTGCTACGTCATTACGGAGCGGCGCAAGGAGCGCGGACTGACGCCCGTGGAGCAAGAGACGCTCCGGCGCAAGCGCATGGGTCTGAGACGGCATTATTTCTCCCAGATGTATCTCTGGCTGCTGCTGGTCGTTCTCTATGCGCCTATCGCCCTGATCGCCGTCTTCTCCTTTACCAAGAGCAAAGTGCTCGGTAACTGGACGGGCTTCTCACTGGACCTGTACGCTAACCTCTTCACCGGTCAGGCCGATGCGGGTCTCAACAGCGCAATATGGTACACCGTAATCATCGCGCTCATCGCCGCGGTCAGCTCCACTATCTTAGGTACGCTGGCGGCTATCGGAATCTATAACATGCGCTCGCGGCAACGGAAGGTGGTGTCGTTTCTCAACTCCGTTCCGATGATCAACCCGGATATCATCACCGGTATCTCGCTTTTCCTGCTGTTCGTAGCCCTGGGTTTCAGCCAGGGTCTGGCAACGGTATGTATCGCGCATGTGGTGTTCTGTACACCGTATGTGGTACTGAGCGTTCTGCCGCGTCTGAGCCGTATGAACCCCAACACGTATGAGGCGGCTCTGGATCTGGGTGCCACTCCCGGTCAAGCCCTCCGGATGGTGATGCTTCCGGAGCTATGGCCGGGCATGATCAGCGGTTTCATCCTCGCGCTGACCCTGTCCGTCGATGATTTCGGCGTGACTTTCTTCACCAAGGGCAGCGGCGGCCTGGAGACGCTCTCCACTTTCATCTACTCGGACGCCCGCAAAGGCGGTCTGACTCCGGAGTTGCGGCCGTTATTCACCCTTATCCTGCTGGTCATGCTGACCGTATTGATATATATCAATATCCGTAATTCCAAACAAAGAAAGAACTAGGCAACTAGTCGTCTAGCCAACTAGGGAAAAAACAATAACAACAACTATATTAATTAACACTACAATGAAAAAATCATTCTTTGGTACTTTGTACCTTGTGGCTTTGTCCCTCATCATGGTATCCTGCGGCGGCGCCAACCGCGCACATCAACTCAAAGTGCTCAACTGGGCGGACTACATCGACGAGGACGTCAAGACGAACTTCGAGCAGTGGTATTACGACCAAACGGGCGAGAAGGTAGAACTGGTGTATGAGACCTTCGACATCAACGAGACCGCTTTGACGAAGATCGAGGTAGGTCACGAGGACTACGACGTATTCTGTCCGTCGGAGTATATCATCGAGCGCATGCTGAAGAAAGACCTGCTCCTGCCTATCCAGAAGGAGCTGATCGCCGACAGCATCTGGTATTTCGACAATATCTCGCCGTTCGTAACGGAGAAATTCCAGCAGATGGCTCCGAGTACCGATGTCAAAGTAAGCGACTACACGGTAGGTTATATGTGGGGCACGACCGGCTTCATCTACAACCCGCAGTTTGTGAAGAGCGAGGATCTGGAGAGCTGGAGCGCTATCCTGAACCCGGATTTCGAGAACCGCATCCTGATGAAAGACGCATTCCGCGATGTCTATTCGGTATTGGTACTGTACGCTTTCTCGGATGATATCGAGGCAGGCAGAATCAACCGCGACGAGCTTATACGCAACATCACCCCCGAGCGCGTAGCCGCTGTCAAAGAGATCCTTCTCCAAGCCAAGAGACAGATATGCGGATGGGAGGTTGATTTCGGAAAAGAAGAGATGACGAAAGGCAAAGCATGGCTGAACCTGAGCTGGTCCGGCGATGCGCAGTTTGCCATCGAAGAGGCAGCCGAGATGGGAGTGATGCTGGATTATATCGTCCCGAAAGAGGGTTCCAACGTATGGTTCGACGGCTGGGTTATCCCGAAGTATGCCAAGAATGTGAAAGCCGCAACCTATTTCATCGACTATATGTGCCGTGCTGACAATGCGCTGGCTAACATGGACGAGATCGGCTATGTATCCTGCGCCGGCGGTCCTCTTGCCGCAGCGACAGTGCTGGAAGACCAGAACGACGAGGAGGAGTGGCCCGAGACCGTAGATGCTTCGTATTTCTTCGGCGAGGATCCTATCGAGGTTGACGGCGAGATGCTGGATCCGCATGCCCTGCACCTCAATCCCGTTTACTATGCAGACAAGAGCATCATCGACCGCTGCGCGCTCATGCATGACGCCGGCGATGCGCAAGAGATGCTGCTTGAGATGTGGAACGAAATCAAATTAGCACGATAAAAACAAATTCGTTATGACGTCATTACGACATTACGTAATTACAATTGCTTTCGCTTTATGCACGCTCTCCCTCTCCGCCCAGACGACGGAGATGGAGACGCGCTATAACGCGTTAGCCGAACGTTTCGACGGACGTGACAAGATGCTTCAGCGCGACCTCAAGAGCTATCTGCAGGCGTATCCGTACACCACGTTTCAGGACGAGGTGCATTTCATGCAGGGTGTGCTTCAGGTAGAGAAAGGGCATTACAAACAAGGGTTGAAGATACTGGAGCCGGTAGATCCGAAGGCTTTGAGCCGTGATCATCAGACGGACTATGCGTTCTACCGCGGATATGCCTATCTGATGATGCAGGAATACCAGCGTGCCTCTATCTATTTCAGCCAGTTGGGCAAGGGGAACAGCCGTTATACGACCCGCGGCACCTATTACTACGCCTACTGCATGTACAAGCTGGAGCGGTATGAGAAGGCGCTTCCTGCCCTGAAGTCTCTGGAGGACGACCCTCAGTACGCCAAGACCGTCCCTTATTACCTGACGCAGATATACTACGCAACGGGTGATTACGAAGAGGCGGAGTCGAGAGCCACCGCGCTGCTTCGCGAGCATCCGGAGAACCTGAATAACGGCGAGTTGCACCGCATACTGGGCGAGATGAGTTTTCTCAAGAAGGACTACAACAGCGCGGTGGAGCACCTGACCATCTACCGGAAATCGGCTGCGGAGAACAAAGAGGAGCCGTTGCGGAATGATATGTTCATGCTCGGAACGGCGCAGTACCGGTTGGGACAGTATGAAGCCGCTGTGGGTTCGCTCAAGCAGGTCAAACAAGAGCGCGACTCCATCTCGGAGGCCGCCTGTCTGACGCTGGGCAACGCCTATGTTCAACTCGGCCAGCCGGAGCAGGCGAAGTTGTCGTACCAAGCCGCAGCGGGATACAAGATCACTCCTGCCGTAGCGGAAGAGGCGGCGTACAACTACACGCTCTGCACCTACCAGAGTTCAAGCGCCCTGGGCGAGTCCGTGCGGGCATTCAATGATTTTCTGTCTCAATACCCGGATTCCAAATACGAAGGACGGATTTACCAGTTGCTCTCGGATGCGCTGATGCAGAGCAAGAACTACGCCGCCGCCATCCAGACGCTGGATTCGATCCCTTCGCCTACGCCGAAGATGCTGCAGACCAAGCAGTATCTGCGCTACCAGTTAGGCGCCGACAATTTCCTGCAAGGCAAGATACAGCAGTCCGTGGACTGGATGACGGAGGTGATCAAGCATGACGCGGAGAGTTCGGAATATACGACGGAGGCTTATTATGTGCGTGCGGAGGCGAACTACCGTCTGCGCAACTACACAGCCTGCGAGTCGGACCTCAACACCTTCTTCAGCCGTCCCGGCGCCAAAGGATCGGCGAACTACTCCATTGCGCGGTATCTGCAAGGGTATGCCTTCTTCTCGCAGAAGCAGTATAACAAGGCGCAGAACGCTTTCTCCATGTATATCGATGCGGCGCTTGCCACCGAGCCTACTTACGCCGATGCACTCAACCGCATAGGCGACTGCTATTTCAATGCCCGCCAGTTCCCGCAGGCTATCTCGTATTACTCGCAGGTAGCGAACCTGCAGGCCGCCGGAACGGACTATGCGCTGTTCCAGAAAGGCTATGCCCTCGGCTTGCAGCATAAATACAGCGAGAAGATCAGTGTGCTGCGCGACCTGGTGAAACGCTATCCCAAATCCGACTATGCGGACGACGGCGTGTATGAGATCGCCCGTGCCCAGTTGCAGCAAGAGGACGAGCGGAGCGCTATCATCACCTACGAGCAGCTGCTGGGCGGTTATCCCCACTCCACGCTGGCGCGGAAGGCTTCTCTGGAGCGCGCCATGCTCTTCCGTAACCTGGGGCAGAACGACCAGGCTATAGCCGCCTACCGCCAGACGATAGAGAAATATCCGGCTACGGAAGAGGCCTACACCGCTCTGGACGCCCTTCAGGCACTGTATATCGAGAGCGGCAATGTGGATGAATATCTGGCGTACTCGAAGAACCTGGCGAAGATGAACATGAACGTCACCACAGCAGAGGATTCGCTGCTGTATGCAGCCGCCGAGATGCAGTATATGCAAGCTGCGTACCAGAAGGCGACGGTGAGTCTGAGCAACTATATCACGCAATACTGCGCCGGCGGACGCTACTGCACTACCGCGCGCTATTATCTGGCGGATTCGTATTACCGTCTGGGCAAGACGACGGAGGCGCTGGGTCAGTATGCGGTGCTGGCGGAGATGAACGCCAACCCGTATCAGGAAGAGGCAGCCATGCGCGTAGCGGAGATATGCTATGACAAAGGCGACTGGAAAGGTGCGCTGGACGGATTCTACCGCATGCATGCCCTCGCCTCCACCCGCGAGAACACCACTATCGCCCGTCTGGGTATCCTGCGCTGCTCGCAGCAACTGGGTCGCCACCAGGCGGCTATCGACGTAGCGGAGCAACTGCTGAGCGACACGCCGGTGAGCGACGAGACCGAGGCTGAAGCGATGTACGGCAGAGCGAAAGCCTATATCGCTCTCCGCCAATGGAGCAAAGCCCAGCCGGACCTGCGGGCGTTAGCCAAGGAAGTGCGTACGACGCAAGGCGCGGAGGCCAAATACCTGCTGGCGCAGAGTTATTACGAAGCCGGAGACATGGAGAACGCGGAAGCCCAGGTGATGGAGTTCACCCAGATGAACACCCAGCAGCAATACTGGCTGGCGCGCGCACTGGTGCTCCTGAGCGATATCAACCGCAGCCGCGGCGAGTATTTCCAGGCAAGGCAGTATCTGCTCGTCCTGCAACAGAACTATATGGTGAAAGACGACGATATCCCTGCGCTCATCAGCGCACGACTCGCCGAACTGGACAAGATCGAACAACCCGTAGAAAAGGAGGAGGCAGAAGATGAAGAATAACCTATTAATCACGTCATTACGTCATTACGTCATTACGATATTTGCCCTTTCGCCATTCGCCCTTACCTTTGCCCAGAGCGACAGCGCGCTGAACAGGTCCGTGACGGTAGAGCGGGATTTCCAGCCGGTGATCCAGTCGGCAGGCAAAGTATCCACGAAGCCGGCGGTAGTGGAGGTAGAGATGGAGCCTGCGCCTATCGAGTATTCGGAATATACGGCGGAGGTCACTCCCGGCACCGGTTTCCATCCGCTGCTGTCGCAACCCACGCGCTTTGCGGAGGGACACAAGTACCGCGGTTATATCCGCGGCGCAATCGGTCACCCGAACACTTTGTTTGATTTCGGCTATCGTCTGGACGACGGCAAGAAATCGATTCTGGATGTGTATGCGCACCATAAGGCGCAATGGGGTATTGATGCGCTGAGCCGCACCAAACTGGGGCTTACGTTCACGCATACGTTCTCTACCTGCGACCTCTATTTCGGCGTCAACGGCGGAAATATATACTATCATAAGTACGGCCATTGGTACGACTATGCGGGTTCAGCCGCAGCACCGGGAGCCGATTTCGGCATGTGGGAGAAGAACAAGACGGCGTATGCCAACCGCGCACCGCTGACGGACCGGGACAAAACATCGCTCTGGACCGCCGAGGCGTATGTGGGCGTGAAAGCGAACGCCAAGAACGACGTGCAGTACCGCGTGCAGACGGGGTACATGCTGTTCGCCAAACCTAATGCAGTGAGCGAGCACCAGCTCCGTACGCATGCCGACTTCGACTGGCATAGCGAGGCGCACCATGTGGGAGCGCAGGTGTATATGCAGAACAACTTCCTGCAGCTGAGCGGCAATCTGGCAGCCACCATACCGACCAATTTCTATAACGCCCGCCATAATTTCCGTATCGAGCCGTATTATGCGTATGAAGGCAAGCGGTTCCGGATCCATGTGGGCGTGAACCTGGATATGAATATCGGGCGCGGCAGGAACAGCCTGTCGGCTACAGACAATATCACTTTTGCCCCCTCGCCGCATATCAACATGGAGGCGCAGATCGCCAAACAGTGGCTCACGCTCTATGCGGATATCATGGGCTACCATGCGACGGGTACTCTGCAAGGCTTCATGGAGTCGAACCGTTACCGCGTGATCCACGCCGGCATCATCTCCCAGCACCCGGCATCCCATACGCCGGTGGACGGCGAGTTAGGATTTCATATCCGTCCGCACAGAGACCTGCTCTTTGAGCTCCACGGCGGCTATATGGTGCAACTGAACACCATGACGCTCATTGCCGTCTCCGACAATGCTATCTACCAGCCCGGTGTGCTCGACGTGCCCCTGGCGGCAGGTGATTTCAGCTACACCTACAGCGACTACAGCCGCGGCAAGGTAGGAGGTCAGATCAACTACCACTACCGCGACATCGTGCGTATCAACCTCAACGGTGACTATTTCTTCTGGTCCGCTATGCGCCATGAGGCGAACGGATACCAGTACAACGCGCCGTGTGCGGAACTGACCGACCTGCTGGGCAACACCTCCAAGGTTGTCTATGACCGCGCGGCATGGAAGATCGACCTGCGTATCGACGGCAAGATAGACAAGCACTGGTCCGTTTATTCGGACAACCATTTTACCGGCAGCCGTCTGGCGCTGGCTACGGATGGCGTGCATATCCTGAAGCCGACGGTGGACCTCAACCTCGGTGCAGCATATAACATGTGGGTAGGAGGAAAGGTGAAAGGTGAAAGGACGAAGGATGGAAGTAAACTTTCCCCGGAGCCGAAGCCGAACCTCGTGATCTTCTTCCAACTCAACAACTGGTTGCACCGGAAGAACGAGATTTATTACGGCTACCGCTCGCAGGGCATCAACTGCCTCATGGGAGTTACCTTTAGGTTCTAGGATCCTAGGGACTCTAGTATCCTAGGACCCTAGTATCCTATAAATAGACAAATGAAAACAACTCATATCATAGTGATGGCGGCAGCGGGGATTCTCCTCGCTGCTTGCGCCAAGCCGCAGCCCGTCCGCTATTCGGAGCAGATGATCAATGCGCGCATGAGCGCGTGGTATAACAAGGACAACTGTGTCGGCTTCCCAAACGCCAACTCCACCAACGGCGTGACCATTCCCGGGACCGCCGCTACATGGGACTACGTACCCGGCGTGGTGGCGAAAGGTATTCTCGATGTATGGCAGTACTACCAGGACTCCGCCTGGGCGGACGCTTGGTACATAGGTCTCGCCCAATGGGCGGACAGTCTGGACCAAGCCGAGCTGGACCGTCTTGTCAGAGGCGGTATCCTTGACGACCTCAACTGCGCCAAGGTGTTCCTTGGGCTCTACGAAGGAGCCAAGCCGGGCGGACGGTTCGAGAACCCCGAGAAGGCGGCTTACTATATGGAGCAGATGCACCGCGCCGCTGAAGGGCTGGCGGAGCATAAAGCCAAGTACTCGCTGCCGAACGGCGGATGGATGCACAAGGCTACGGACAACCCCGAGAAATCCTATTGGGGTCAGATGTGGTGCGACGGGGCGTACATGGGTCCCGCGCTGCTGGCGCAACTGCTGGCGGTGGGTGCATGCGAGGGAACGGGACTCGGATGGAACGATGTCTATACCCAGTTTGAGGTCTCGTGGCCCTATCTATGGGACGAAGAGAAACAGCTTCTGTATCATGTCCTCTTCACCGATGTGACGACCAATAAGAACGCCCGTATAATCTACGACGCCGGACATGCGTATAAATCTCAATTCTCAATTCTCAATTCTCAATTACCACCCATTTATCACTCCGAGGAGAGCTGGGGACGCGCGGCTGGATGGTATATCCTGGCGCTGGTGGATGTATTGGAAGCGTATATGAAAGGACTAAGTGACGAAGGACAAGGTATGAAGGAGCTGCCGCAGGCGGCGAACTTCGACCAGATGCGGGAGTATCTGCAAGCCTTGGCGGACGGTCTTGTAGCCCGTCAGGACAAAGAAACGGGGTGTTGGTACCAGCTCTTAGCCTATGGTCCGGAGAAATGCGCTACGCAGGGCGTGGACGATACCGGTTCGGCTAAGTTCACCAATGTGGAAGCCGGCGGTACGCAGTGCAACTACCTGGAGTCCTCCGCCTCGTGCCTCATCACCGCGGCTCTGCTCAAAGGCTCGCGCCTCGGCTTGATCGACCACGCCGAAGCAGGCAAGCGAGGCTTCGAGGGAATCCAACGCACCTTTGTGCGTCCCAATTCTCAATTTTCAACTCTCAATTCTCAATTAACTATCACCTCTTCCTGCCAGTCCGCGGGTCTGAGCCACGACCGCAACGGCACGGCAGCGTATTACCTGATCGGCAAGGATGTACCGATCCAGGACAATACGGAAGGCAAAGTCCTCGGCGCCTATCTCATGGCAGCCGTAGAATATGAAAGGATGGCCCGTTAGCCATCCTTTCTCTTTTCTAGTATACTAGGGTCCTAGGATCCTAGGATTCTAGTAACCCCTTTGTTTTTTGCGCGCGGAGGACATCTTCTCGCGTATGCCGCCCTCTTCCAAGAACTGCGCCTCTTTCTTCTTGATCCATGTCCACATGCCTCTGTCTGCTTGATGGATAAGCGTAAGAGCGACATTGCAAAACTCCTCTATGCTCCATTGCTCATAGTATTTCTGATAGTCGGCGAGCTCATGATGGCGATAGCAATAATTGACCATGGCATTGTAGCGAGGATGGGTTTGGTTCCATTGCTTGAGGCGATGCACCATGAGTTGGTCTTCATAATCTTCGCGCAACTCTATCAAACTACCACGCGCCACGTTAACCAGTTTCAGTTGCATCTCCATGCTCGTCAAGCCGTCTTCGGAACCTTCGGCGATATTCTGTTTTCCGCTACGAGCGGCTTGCTGCATCTGGTCTTGTGTCCTGTCTCCTCGCTCCAGATAGCGGTCCTTGTACCAATAGGTCATATCAAAGAGAATCTTGGTCTTTTTGTAAAAGATCAGATCTCTATAATCCCCATTGGCTTCCAAGAAGCCGCCATCATTAAGTTTTGCCATAGTTGGTATTATTTGTCTAGGATACTAGGGTTCTAGGATCCTAGCTCACGCCTCTTTGCGGCGGCGCGAGACCTTATATATCGCGTACGCGCACATGCAAAGCATCAGCGGGATCAGGGCATCGCCGAGGGGCTGCTGGTTCTTGTCTTCCGGATTACCCGGGGTACCCGGCTGAGTGCCACTACCGGGACTGGGTGTGGTCCCTTCTCCTAAGCGGCGAGGTCCGCTTATGTAATGACGTTCGTTGACCGTTCCGTCGCTGTTGAGGGTGGATTCCTCCGTCCATTCGGGCGAAGCATAGGTGCTGGTGGATTGGAAGGTTGCCGACGGAGCGGCAGCACCATAGGAAGCGGTACTTTGTACATTGTACATCGTCCCTTTGTACTTCGTTTGGTAGTTCACCGCCGAAGCCTGCGCTACGCCAAGCGTCCAAAGCAACCCGATAACCAATAAGCAATTAGCAATTACCAATATCTTTGTGTCTCTCATAATAGTTTCTCCTTTCTCAAAACTCTAAACATTCAACTCTAAACTATTATTCAACCACCTTGCCTGTTGCGTCATACAATACGCCGTTGAGCAGGATATACAGTTTGTTATCCTTGATGAACTTCATTGCCTTCGGTCCTCCTCCTCCGTCTATCGGTTCACATCCGGTAGGTATTCCCGGAGCCTTGCGCGTGAGCAGGAAGCGGTTGTGTTCGCCCTTGTCGGCGCAGGTGAAGGTATAAGTAACATCGTTCAGAATACGTACATACATCCGTTCGTCCATATCCAGCAAGAACAGCGGCTCAGCCATATCATCGTACTCGAAATGGAATGTATATTCGTTGTCCTCACCGGCCCGGAATCCGATAATCGTACCTTCCATATCCGGTGTAGCCGTTACGGACTCCACACCGCCTTCTTCATTCTGGCTCCAGATCGTCGGGGAGATGGTACTACCATCCCATTTTGCACCGTCCCATCCGTCGTCATGACCCTTCGTGAAGTCTTCGCGCTCCGCCACAATCAGCCTGTCGTCGTAACGGCTGCCACGGACGATCATCTTCAGCATAACCGGATCATTGGATCCTTTGGCTATTCTTCTCGGAGCGTGCATCTGACCTTGGATATAATTGGATACGCCGCGCTGACGAACCAGTTTATCGTAATCCAGATGGAGCGTCCCGGCAGAACCGGTGTTGCCCACATAGAATCCTTGCATAGAAGGTATGATCTTATCCTCACCGGTATATTCCGCCATGTGAATAGGTACAGCCACATAGGTGCCGGGAGCCCAGCGCGTTTCACCGGTGGCGTTCCCGTAGACCGTTCCGCTACCACCTGTATCGCTACCGGTGTTGAAGAAGTACACCGTCTTAGGTATATCACCGAAGTCCTCGTCCTCAAAGTTAGCAATCTGGATCGGCGCTACCCAACTGTTACCGATAATCTGGTAAGAGCTTGCCGGTACGTCTATATCTACATCTGCCGTAGCCACCAACGTTCCTTCCATCTCATATATATGTCCGAATGTCGGATAGGTGATGCAATATCCTGTCCAAGGCGTTACGGCAGCGCCACGCGGCACTACTTCCCACCCTGCGGACGGACTCCAACTATAGAGCCAACTATCGTAATAATTATCCATCGCATTACCCACATCGCTATGCGGGATACCGATGTACTGCCATGTGGTGTTTTCGCTCTTCACCGCCTTGCTGTACATCTGGACGTAAGCTTTGTTCTCGCCGGAAGCATCATCCATGATCAGCGTACCGTTACCGGCGGTGCCGGAGAGGATTGCCACGTCGCTTACCCTGGTCGGCATCAGGTTGTTGACGCCGTAGTAAGGTGCGTGTACGCGGCTTACTTTACCACTTACAACCAGTGCGCCGAGCGGAGAGATCGTCAGCGATCCTGTACATTCTGCGCCGCTCAGTTTCTTACTCGGTCCATCGGATGCAATATCCACGCGGGCTACGCGGGTGGAAAAGTCATTTGGCACCACTACCGGACGCAGTATGCGTGCGCGCGTCTCAAAATCAGGCACCTCTTTACGAGACCAGTTAGAGGCTACGTTCCATTGGTTATTGGTAGTACCGAGGAAGTAGTTTGCGCAGTCGTTCACGTCCTCCATATCTGTCTTCAACAGATAATCGAGCGCGTTCTTCACTACCATCTTGCCTTCAGTGGTCAGAGCCGCCATAGCGTTATTTTGAATACCGAGAATCATCATACGTGCCGCCGGTTCTTCCTGGCGTTCCACGCCTGCCTGCAACTCATCATTCTTGATAGTACCTACTCCGAGCATGTTGCTGAACTTGGTCTTGTCGAAACCTTGCAGTGCCGGCAGCGCCTCGTGGTCATCTTTGGTGTTATGGTATGGAGACTGGGTTGTATCCACCATCGTTACGAACCAATACTCATCGTCATTGATGGTCTCCGTACGGACATTATCCATCGTGGAAGGATTCAGACCGGCGAAGATATCATGGTTCTTGCACTCCAGTTTCATCTCTACTTGGCGTGGGTTCGGCGAACTCGGCGTAGCATTATAGACATGCCATCCGCCGTCTTCGAATTTACCTACGTATGCCTCCATAGTCAGCACAGGACGCACATCCACCATCGTACCGAACGCTTTAACATACGACACACCGCCCGTTCCTTTAGTTGAGGTATTCGGGTCGTCCGTGATAAGGATAGCATCGAACTGCGAGTAGTACTGGCGCAACTCTTTGCTGTTCACCGACCAGTACGCATTGCATCCCGTCAGAGCATAGTAGGTACTCAGGAATTCCCATATTGGACGACTACTGGTCTTTTCTGCCAATACAGACGTGGCTGTACCGCCATCCTTACGCAGCGTACCATCTACCACGAACGCTATCTCCGGTTTTCCATCTCCGCGTTGTTCTTGTTTATGGATGACTATATCCAACCCGGAAGCAGCCACACATGCCGATGCGGTGATTGTGATTGTCTCAACTCCAGCCGTCAGACCGTTCGGCTCGCTGCCGTCATCTCGCTGACCCTTCAGGTAGATGATACCGTCCGTACCGAGATAGAACTTACACCCACCGATATTGTCTATAGGCGAACCTCCGCTGGTGACGGTAAACGATGTAGCATTCTCCGTTTGTACCAGCGCTATATCCGGCGTACGGCGACCGTTCTTCACGTACCACTCATCGACTATCTTCGTTGCCGTAGCGGTACCGAAAGTGATTGTAATCTCATTGGATACCGCATCGCAAGTTTTGGTCGTTACTACGTAGTATGTACCGCCCTCGGTGGCATTGTAGGTCACGCTTGTTGCGCTCGGTATCACCTCACCGTCTTTGTACCATTGGATATCAGCACCGGCTTTGTAGCCGCTTACCTCCAATACCTTTCCGGAACAACCGTTGTCGGTCTGGATACTAACCGTACCTACGGCTTCCGTACATACGTACTTGTTTACCTGCAGCACATACGTCAGAACGCACCGCTTGTAGCATCCGCTGGCTGCCAACGTAGCAGTGATGGTCGTTGTCTTGAATTCATCACTACCGAAATCAATGTTATCCGCTATTGTCACTTGTCCTGTCGCCGCATTGACGGTAGCTACCGAGGTATTGTTGCTGCTATAGCTGATAGTACCCAGAGAGGCGTTCGCGTTGTCTGAATATGTTCCGCCGCGGTTGGCAGTGATCGTAAAGTCCACGTCGTCTTCACGTTTCACCAGAGTCGCACCATTATCCTGGTTATTGCTCCATACCAGAGAGGTCTCCAACGAACCGCCTGAACGACCCTCTGTCAATACGGCACCTAATGTACGAACCTTCGCGTCATTAAACTTCACAAGCACTATATCGTTGGCATTCATCGGTTCTTCTAACGTAATATCTACATATCCTTGCGCTGCATCGCCGAGATTAGCAGCACCTGCATCACCGTTATAAACTGCTGTATAACCAACGATATATTTGCTTGCCTCGGAGAAATAGTCGGTATGCTTATATACGTTGCTGACCGTCATGTCGTTGGCACGGAAATCCGCATATATACGTACCTTGTTTATATTCGCGTGGTATGTGCGCACCCATACGTATTGTCCGTTAGTGTTATAGATGGAGTCGAACTGTTCTGATTCGCCCATCTTGGTGGAAGCTTTCTCACTACTGAAAGAACTGGCTATTTTCTGTGATATCCAACCATCCGTATTTGCCCAATGGTAATAGTTACCATCTTTGGTTGTTGTCTTCCGTACACGGATGTCATATGAATCACCGCTTCCTCCTACGCACGCTGTGAACGTACGGTCATAATCCAGACGGGCGGCGGCTTGCGAAGTCGTGGCGGGCAGCAAGAGGTAGAAGGTCACAGGACTGGTAGCCGAACCTTTCACGCCATACGTACCTCTGATGGTTTTATTGGTATTATCCACTACGATAGAGGACTCATCCAATACCGCCTCGCTGGAAAGCGTCAGCATGTCTGCGGTCAGCGTTCCGTCCCAGTTAGAGTCATCGTTCTTATTCACCTCTACAGAGAACGAGAAGCCCTTACCGCCATGGGTCGGCACAGCTACATTCCAAACAGCTTTCGGATTCGGATGGGTATCCGTGATGGTGATTCCCGCGGTGCTGGAGAACACATTACCGCAGTCATTGGAAACTACACAGTAGTAATAATTTGTTCCTAAAAGCTCCGTGCTCGGCGTGAAGCTTGTGCCGGTCTCGCCCGGAATAGCCGAACCTGTTTCTTCCGGCAGGTCATTCTCTTTCATCCACCATTGGTAATGCAACTCACCGCCGCCGTTGTTGTTCGCTGCTACAGTTAAAGCAGTGGCAGTAGCGTTCTGGGTATATGAAGCTTCTACAGGTTGAGTCGTAATGGTCGGAGCGCAGTTCGTCCACTTGGCATAGAGGGTCTTATCAGCAGTAATAGTGGTGTTAGCGAAATCAAAGGCGCTGGTGCATCCTGCTTCGTTATGCCATCCGCCAAATTCCCAATCTACTGCCGCAGGATCCGGAATGGGCTTACCTATCTTGCTGCCGGACGGCACATTGGCAATGGCATCTATCGCACTGCCGTGACCGTTCATATTGAAGGAAACGGTGAAATTAGATGCAGCACCGGTAGAAATGGTTATTACCAATATGCCATAGAAATCACCATCTTGCGTGATAGACACATTGCCGGTGAAGTTTCCGGATTTTGTGAATTCATGAGAGAAGAACTTATCTGCTGTAGAAGGCGATTCATACTCTTGGTCTCCTACTGTCATGGTTTTACTTTTGCTTCCACACTTACCATAAAACATGATGGATGTGGCGACCTTGGAACCTAAAGCTAACGTATAAGAATCTCCACTCTTAAACTTAAATGCACGGATAGTACGCTTAGAAGAGGATGATGCATTCCAATTGCTTGACTTGTTTAAAGCAGTATGTGTTAATGTACTGGATTCATAATAATATCCTGCTTCGCCTGGCGTTGAACTCAATGAAATGGCATCACTTGAAGCGATCACTCCTCCGCTATTAGTGAAGAACCCTTTATGTCCACCTGTAGATCCGGGAGTAAGCGCACCTGTAGTAATAGTTATACTACCATAATAGTACTTTTCCTCCGCTGCACTTCCCCAAACAGCATAGAGGGTTACGTTGCTTGCGGGCATTTCGAACTTGTACCCTGCGGGGTAGAACGTACCGCTGCTGGCTGTTGCGCTCGTACTCCAGCCGAGGAAAGTCTGACCGCTCTTAACAAGACTGCCGGTGTTGCCCTTAACGGTTACGAAATCGCCTGCACTGTACGAAGTAGCATCCGTCGGAACAGAACCGCCTGTATTGTCGTTACCATTATACGTCACGCTGTACGAAGAAGCAGCCGCCGTCCATATTGCATTCAGGGTAACGTTGCCGGTTGCATCGTCTGCAATGGCAGTAATGGTAGAGTTGTCATAAGCTAATTCCCAATGGTCGAAGGTATAACCGGATTTGCTAATCTTTGCAGCAGCCGGCAAAGTCAAACCCTGACCGTAAATATAATACGTCGGAGCGGTATAGTCCACCCATTCGCCGCTATTTAGATTCCATGTTATGGTATATCCCCAAACGGCATACAGGGTAGTATTGGCGGTAATAGAGAAGGTCTTCCCTTCATTATAATGCGTACCGTCATACATATTGCTGTTCGTATTCCAACCATAGAAAGTGGCGGCATCTCCTTCTATAGAACGAGTCAACGAACCTGTATTGCCCAATACAGTTACCGTCGAACCGCTGGTATAAGGACTGCTTGCATCCACCGGCACACCACCATCATCTGCGCTACTGCCATTATACGTCACGGTATAGGTAGCGGCAGGAATAAACTTGATACCATATAAGCCACGTTTATCCCCGGCACCATTGATAAAATAATGAGTATTGGCTTCTACATCTATTTTCTTATATGCCGCTCCGGAGAGAGAAGTGGATGTATTTGCTCCTTTTTCCTTAATAGACAAACCACTTTTGTCAGTATTCAAATACAGATACAACGTACCAGCGGTTGACGGAGTGATAAATTCTATTGCTCCCTGTGTTGGATCGGATGTACTTGTAGTATTATTAGCCGTAGTTATATATAGCGCAGATGTGAAATTCTTTGTATCTATATCATCTGTTACACTATGATTTTCATTCTTACCAAAAGCAGAAGTAGAAGTACCATTTCCATATACCTTGAACTTGCTGTTAGTGGAAAGTCCTGCGAACCATTGGTCACTACTTGTAAATGTTATATTTGCCATATCCGCTGCTTGGTACAGCGTATTCGCTTCGATTGCTGTCAACTCGGCACAGCTGATGGCTGTTCCTGTCCAATCGTAACATGCATCGTCAGTTATCTTGGTAGATGTATTCAGATAATCCCAATCACCGACTGTACCGGCAAGGTCAATGTTGCTTACCGCATATACGTTAGAGAAGGTCATTACTACCCAATCGCCATCTACGGTAATAGTTGCTGTCTGGTCGGCAGGGTAAGTGGTTTTGCCTTGAATAGTCCAACCCGTTGTGTTGCCATTATGCTGGAACTTAATCGTAATCGTCTTGGTCGCTGTATAATGGGCAGTTGCTACTGCATTATTTGCGTTCGGGGTGAAGGTAGTAGAGAGTGCTGATGCGTCTGCAAAAGTACCATTCGCCGAAGTCCATCCTGTAAACACGTATCCCGAAGCAGCAGCACCTGCCGTTACCGTCACGCCGCTACCAACTGCCACCGATGTAGCAGAGATAGTAGGAGCACTTGCCGAACCCGCACTCGGGTCTTTCGTCACGCTCAAACCGGTATAGGTTGATGCAACCGTTCCTTTCTGAGCTTTGATGGAATAGATACGGATAGTATGCGCTGAACCACCTGTTAATCCATAAACTTCGGTTTCCACATTTCTGTAAATCCGCGCATATTTGTATTTATTGGTTGTGGTTGGTGAGAAATCCGTAACTGATTTTGTTGTTTGACTATGACGCGGTGTGTTATGGGTTACTATTTCTCCTGTACCGGAAGAAAAATCAGCCGTTGTAGAATAGATAACCGCCATAGCATAGTCGCCATCATCTTTTGCAGCGACACCTAATTTAAGAGCATTAATAGGTGAGTCATCCGTAAAATGCACCTGTAAATAGTTGTCGTTTGCTGCAATAGCAAGTACTTTTGCATGTTTGTTTGTACTGCTATGTTTACTAACAGTTGTAGCATCCTTTGTTAAATCTGTGTTATAATCCACAGTGCTTTTGGTCAGTCGCATAGTAACGGCGTTGCCTGCAACATCTGTAGGAGAAGAAGAAGCGTTGTCTCCTACCCAATAAGCCCATCCTTCGCTCACTTGCTCCCACTGAGCATAGAGTGTAAGATTTCCTGTACCTAATGTTACTGTTTCACCCACATAGAAATCTTCACCGGAGCCATCGGCAGCGGTGTTCCACCATTTGAATTTATATCCGCTCTTGCTGTATCCGCATGTTTTTGCCGACTCCGTGTAGCCCGCAGATTTTCCCGTGGTAGAAGCTGTGCTTCCTTCGGCTCCGGCTAAGTTAGCCGCATAGATAATATCATATGTCGCCGCTGCATTAAATACAAACGTGCCGGAAGTAGAAGTTGTTTTTTTGACATCACAACTATTGGTTACTTCACAGAAATAATAGTACGTTCCCGCTACTGTTGGATGCGGAGTAAAGGATGTAGAAGTTGCTCCTGTTCCAACTGCGTTTACTGCATCTCCCGCATCTTGACCCGAAGTGTATTGTTTCCATTGGTATGTATATGAACCAGCCTCTGCCACAGAGCAAGTTAATGTACCACCATCTTCTCCAACGGTATAAGTTCCATCAGCTGTTCCCCCTCTACCCGGCGTAAAATCTATACAATTCCATTGCGCTTTTACAGATGTATTCTCCGCCTTTACCCATTTACCATCGGCTATTAGATCTTTTACCGTTGAGCCGGCAAACGAACCATCCGCATTGAATATTTTATTTCCACCTTTGTTGGAATCATAATATCCTGTCAATACGTGTCCAGGGTAAACTGCATGGGAAATGTTAGTCAATCCCGTTCCGTTATAAAGAACCTTGGCGGATCCATCTTCACCCCCATCACCGGAAGGAGCCGAACCTCTGCCTAAAGTGATTGTATATTCTTTCGGCGTCCATTGGGCAGTAAGAGTGATATCGGTGGCAATATCGTTGATGGTAGCACCTGCTGCCACTGCGCCGTCTGCTGCTACAGCTGCACTATTTGCCGTAATAGCCACATTGGTTTTCCAACCGTTAAACGTATAACCTGTGCGGGTAAATGTATTGGCAGGCAGCACAGGATCATCTCCCGGACAAAGATTTGCCATCGCACTCATCGTTCCCGTTCCGCCACCATTTGCAAACGAAATGGTGTAAGTGGTAAATTCATGCCAGCCCCAACTGCTACCATCATGAGTGATATATTTGCCACCATGACCTGTTGTTTCTTGGTTGCCGGTTGTATTATTATCGGTCTCGTTGCCAGCATTATTTTTTGCTATGAATTTATTGTACGTATCTATTACAGGGAAATACCAATAGTCTGTACCACATATATTTACATATCGGTCGCTATTGATTTTCGGATCACTTCCCCATGCCGTCAAATCGTTATTTGTTCCTTCCCAATAATGGATATAGCAGTCCCACCATTTCGTGATATACGCATATCCGGAGTTAGGGTGAGATACAGTTGGATAGCCGGTTGCGATGTTAACATATGGGGAAACATCTGCTGCGTGCTGTACATTAATCGTGAAAGTATAGTCACCTTCCGGACCGGTTAATAAGCGAAGTTTTTGATTATCTGTTCCACAATCCAAAGCTACCGGTTGGATGATATAGTTATTTTCTCCATTACCAAACCACCTACCATCATTATCGGTTACTTTAAACATATAGGTGCTACTTGCATTCAAATGCACCGTTGCAACTCCTGTATTGGCGTCTGTCCAAACAATTGCATTCTCCGTATCAGAACCGCCATAGTAAGCTCCATTCAGCGTAAATACACGTACCCAATAGCCATCGCTTGCTAACGAACATGTTGCACCTGTGCTCACTACACAACGATAACTACCGCCATCCGAAGAGGTACAGTTGGCTATTTGCAGACGGGCTGTCCCTGCTGAAGCATTTGTAGCCGTATTTATATCCGTCCACGTGGAGCCGATATATTTCTGCCATTGGTAAGTTTTTGTCCCTGTACCGCCTTCTGCCGTACAAGTCAAATCAATTGTCTCGCCAAGTGAATATCTCCATCCGTTTGTGTTAGTTGCATCCACACTTACACTACTCGGCGCCGTACAACCACCGCCTCCACAAGCAGCAGAAAGCGTGTACTTAAAGGCGTTAATTTTATAATCTGCACCATCTACATTACTAAATATTATGTAGTATTTCCCACCCTCAGTTAAAATATCTGCTGAAGTAAAAGAAATGCCAGAACCATAACCTTCCGTCATTGCAATTTTTCGAGTTGCATCTACGGCAGTGCCATTGGATCCCCAAATAGACGCGTATCTGTCAGCTTTAGCGCCTGTTCCTGAAAGATATAATGTTCCAGATGCAGATGCACATGGCACCTCTACTTTTCTCTCTCCCTTATTCAATTTCTGGTCATTATCAGATAGACCTGTTTTCTCGTACGTTAATGAGGTATTAGTTAAGTCACTTAAAGAATACGTTTTATACACCTCTCCCCACATCTGTCCGACGCTCATCGCTAAAACGCACAAGATAAGCGCAATGCGACGGAGTTGTAAGGGGCAAGTAAGGCGCAACGAGGAGGCAAGTAAGGGGCAAGTAAGGGGCAATACGTGGTTATTGACCCTTTTTGCACCGTTCCGTGCCGCTCGATCGCCGGCCATCATTTGGATAAACGCGCTGCATCCCTGCAGCATTCGATTTAAGTTAAAGTGTGTCATGATATTTTGTGTTTTTATGTTATTCGTTAGTTAGTTTTCTCCTGACACGATTGCAGGAGGATATTTTGTTGCTAAACGTTTAAATTGTTGTTCGACGTTGGTTTTCGACAAAGATTCCAATTCATCTAAAGCCATTTGTTGCAAGAAAGCAAAACGTTCCGCTCTTTCAACTCCACGCTTAATCAGTTCTGCATTTACAACCTCCATATTCGATAATACAATCAGTTGATTTATCGAAGCTGTATCGCGCAAATCGATTGCTACCAGCCTCCATTCTAATTCCCCCGAATTCGGGGGTTTTAAAATTAGGATTATTCAACTGCTCCCATACTCCAAGGAAATCAATAGTACTCTTGTTGTTCAGCCATTTTTCTATCAAACGTGGACCTTCCTCAAATCCTTTTGCCATGTCTGTTAGGCATATATAGTCATTTTGATTAAGGTTCAGCAGCACACTGATTGTTGTACCTTTTACTTGTATGGTTCTTTTCTGTGTCATTCTTTGCAATTTTTATTGATTACTCTAAACACTCGACTTTTCATCCCCACATCTGTCCGACGCTCATCGCCCCAACGCGCTGCATCCCTGCAGCATTCGATTTAAGTTAAAGTGTGTCATGATATTTTGTGTTTTTATGTTATTCTTCGGTGTGTTTTATATTAAGTGACATAACAAAAGTTTCCAACCTTGCGGATTGGAAACTTGTAGAGTATAAAATTATGAAAAGTTATTTATCTATTCGATTGAGAACACGAGTGATAAGTGTCCAAGGTTTCATTCGGATGTCAAATAATCGTCATACCGCAACTGATTGATTTTGCTGCGCGTACTCACGAATGAAATCCATCGAGTCTTCATGGCTGATGTATTGACCGGCTTTCATTTCATAAAAGCGTTTCTCCGCACGCTCATACAAGTACTGCTCCATAATCTTAAAATTTAGTAGTTGTTAACCTTTGCGACCGCAAAGGTACTGCTTTTTTTTGAAACCACCAAATTTTTGAGCAATAAAATACAAAATTGCAGTTTTTTTATACTCTACATTATGTCAAAGATCAAATCATTTACCATTTGGTCATGCATTGGGCTTCTGTTTTTACGCCCTGAGCCGGGGCTATATATTGTGTATTTCCTAATAATAAATGGGCTTGAAGGCTTTTCTATTTATATAATATAAAAACCGAGTGCAAAATTACAATATTTCTACGACATACATGTGTAAAAATCAACACTTTTTGACGAATTATCGCCATTTCTGCTATGTTAAGTTTGCAAAAACAGCCATATTTATGTTATTCAGCAGATGTTATGCCGACGTGGGGCAGACGTGAGGCCGGCGTGGGGCCGACGTCGTCCTAAGGTGATCCCGTGATGGTCCCGTTGCCGAGTCGGCAGTGAGTGCTAATTTACTCACGGGTCATTTACGACTCATTTAGCACTCATTCTCGAACCATTATCGACCGGTCAAATCATGCTTGCGTGCAAAATAATTTGCGTATTTGCGAAAAAAGTTGTAATTTTGCAGCGGAATTTCCTAGGATACTAGGGTTTCTAGACTAACTAGATAAACTAGACTAATTAGAGAATCCGGACAAACATGAAACGGTTATACATCATAGTAGCATTACTGGCGGCGGTTAGCGTTTGGGCGTTAGGGAATAACCTCACCCCGACCCTCTCCTCTGGAGAGGGGGAACAGCTTGCCCAGGAGAAACCGGAAAAGCCGGATACACTAGACATACTAGATAAACTAGATACACTAGGTAAACTAGAAACGGACAAGCCTGCCAAGCCGGAGAAGAAGCCGAACAAGGCTCTGCTCTTCTTCTACCGCACCGGCAACTGGGTGGACCGCTATCTGCAGCGGGGAATAGACACCTCGTATATCGGTCTGCCCGAGCACAGCTGGCGGATCGCTTATACCAACGGAATGATCGGGATCAACTCCAACCTGACCTCCGTAGCGGATTTAGAGCAATATGGTCTTCTGCCGGTAGGACTGCTCAACCGCACCACCCCAAGCGTGGATTTGGGTTTCTACGCCGGCTACCGCGGCTTCGGATTCGGCTACAGTTGGGACGCTATCCATGCCTACGCACAACGCCTCTCTTTCTCGTTCGGAAGTAAGTTCATCGGCATCGATTTCGGTATCCATACCAGTACCAATATCCACACGAACTTGCAATTTGGCGACCAGCAGAGTTGGGATTTCGGCAAAGACAAGGTTATTATCACCAATGCGAGCCTGAACATATGGTATGCGCTGAACGCGCGTCATTACTCCCACCAGGCAGCCGTCAAACAATCGTACATACAGAAACAGACGGCGGGTTCGTTTCTGGTTCATCTGGCATACACATCCAGTCAGGTGCAGTTGAAAGACACACTGCGATACACAGAAAACAACGTGCCTCTGCTACCGCTGCTGATGTCCAGTCTGACCGCCATCCGTACGCGTCAGATAGCAGTAGGTATAGGCTACGGCATCAACTATACGCCCAACAAAGGCAAAGTAGTCTTGCACGCCTCCGCTGCCGCCATGTTAGTGACCTACACGGTCAATTTAGCGTCTTTCTATCTGCCGGACAGCATAGCGGAAGGTCTGCCGGACGACCCGATGTACAACCTCAATCCGTCTTTTCCTGTGCATGTGACGGGTAACATGCGTGCAGCAGTGAGCTGGGAGATCAACAAATGGGTGCATCTGAATGCCTGGGCAACAGCAGAGAACATACGCTTCCGCTCCGACTGGACTGCTAACGACAACTACATCAAACTCAGCAACTGGAACTGGAAAGTACAAGCATCTGTAGGTGTCCGTTTCGGCGCGGGCAAAGACCGGCTGCAGCGGGCGCTATATGGGAATGATGCAAGCAAGCTTGCCAATGATGCTGCTACGCAGCTTAATGATGCGACTGCGTCGCCTAATGATGGACCGAAGAAAAGCCGGCTGCCGAGATGGCTAACCGACTTCTTCTGGAGTCCGAAGGACTAAGCCCCACCCGACCTCTCCATGGAGGGGAGGAGACTATTTCACTAATATTCTGTGCGCGGCACGCGTATTCTCCTCATTCAGAATCAAGAGATAGCATCCCTGGGCAGCAGGCGTGCGGATCTCCGAGTTGTCATACGTCTGTGCGCCATGGCGGTTGCCGAGCATGTCGTACCAGTACGCCGTACCCTTGCCCTTCATCTGCAGAGGTGCGGACGGCGGCACGAGCGAAGGCATATCCTTCACTTCGGCTGCTACAGCCGCCGGAATAAACGGACAGGTGAACTGTTTGACACCGTCGTCTTTCCTCATCAGTAGCGCCTGGTACTCTTCGCCGAAGCGCAGCTGTACGCCGTTGCCGCCGGTGTAATAGACGAAGTCCGTTGCTCCCTCGATAGGCATGCCGTTGATATACCATTGTACGGAATCAAACTGGTAGCCTCCGTTATAATCGGCATTGCGGATCGCCAGGACATCATTCCACCGCTGGGTGATCACATCCGATGCATAGCGGAGCGACACTGTGAACGGAATCGTCACGTTGAACTCCGGCATCGAGTCCACGAGCAGCAGCGAACCGGTATAGACATCCGGCCGCAGCGATGCATCTACAGGTATATCTATCTGATACTGTCCCTTCGGCTGCTGGCCATGAACAGGACCTTCGGACGGGAGAGCCGGGTTATCAAAAGTATAGCTATAGCGCAGGCTTCGTCCGCGGGCTATATCATAGACGAGCGTGAGCGTAGGATCCCCTTCGCAGAGCTGATAAGCAGCATTAGGCATCGAAGCAATCAGCGACTCGTAGATCTCCAGATTCAGGACATAGGTAATTGCGCAGTTGGTCTGCATCGGGATGGTATCCACCATCGTCTTGGTGTCCTTGCCGTAGGTGCGTCCCATATAGGTGAACGGCAGGCTCTCCGGCAGCAGCATCGTGTCGTGGTAGTTACGCACCGGCTCTTTCAGTTCCAGATAGATGATACTGTCGCAGGTGGTTACCTCGTTATAGAGGGTAACCGAATCCACAAGACCATAGGTGCGGTACGTGGTGTCTCTGCCTATGTTGGTGTTTTCCGCCCATACGAAACCTTTCTTGCGGTCCTCGTCGCAGAGGACGATAGACTGCGTCTCATGGGTAGGTCCGAGAGGTTCGAGGCGCAAGGTGTCGTACACAATCGACTCGCATGTACCGCATGTGGTACGCAGCGAGATGGGGAAGACGCCTCCTGCTGCCGGCAGATTGAAGGTAGGACTCACTTCGTCTGACCAGCCGTAAGGCAGGCCTTCGATATTCCATTCGTAGGTCTCGATATGATAGTTCTTGTTCTTGAGCGTATCGTTCGTGACGTGGTCGATCTCCTGTACCCATGAATCCGAGGCATCCAGTTTCACCTTGTACACCCCACCGGTACAATGACGCTGGATCTGCGGCTTTTTCATCACCGAGATAGGGTTGGTAGCCAGCGTCGAAGCATAGAGGGAGAAGAAGCAGGTGCTGTCCTGGACGAACATACAATCCACTACATAGAGGCTGTCGTCCTGGTAACCGGCATTGAACTTCTGGCCGCGTCCCAAGACATATTGCTCCGGCAGCGAACCGTTCGCGCGGCGGTATTTCTCATTATAGGCATACGCCCAGCGATACTCAAATCCGTCCGGCGCCGTAAACTCCGGGTTGATCTCGCCGCACTTCATGCCTTTCAGTTTACCATCGGAGCACCCGAGGGTGAAATAGGCATAACCGCCATGGTATTCGAATGCGCAGTCATAGGTCTCAAGCCGCGCCGTGAGCATCTTACCGGCATATTCCGGTTTTTTGAGGTTGACACCTACGGTGGTCCACTCTTTCCAGATGACATCATCGTTGGTCTGCGCCACTTCGCTTGGGGTTCTATGCCATCCTTGCGCAATAGCCGCAGGAGACAAGCCGTTAGGTCCGGAGCCCGATACATTGTTAGCATTGAAATCCGCCATACCGCATCGTCCGATAGACTCGCCTCCGATCAGGATATCCAGTTTGAAACGCGGGTTCTGATAATCCGCATGCGTAGGTGCTTCCAGAATCGGCAGGTACTTGAGCAGCAACACCGGATACTTGATAGTATCTACCGGGAAGGTGAACTCAATCCGGGCACCACCATCCACGATATCCCAGTTTCCGAGACGAACAGATGCCAATTCTCCATCAGGAACGGTCTTCGCCTGACCTCCGGTACGGGGTTCTGTTTCGGTGCGGTCGAAATGGACCACATGGCGGCTTTCTATACTGGAAGGACCGTGATCCACCGCGGGCACCTGGATAAAATCAGTGTAGGTGTCCGAGTTTGCGGGGAAATTAGACGGATTGGAGATATAGCACTTGGCGTTCTCCAGGTTGAGATAGTCCACACATAGCTGGTCCGGATAATAAATGAGTTTGCCCTCGATTGTCTTGAGGCTGAAGTAATCCTCGTCGCATTTAGCGCGGACGATAAAATCCGTCTGACCGATAGGCAGCCCGGTGAAATTAGTCTGGTTACCCGTCACGATCTTCGGTCCCGCCCAAGACTGGCCGTCATAGGAATAGGCGCTGACCTCATACTCCGTAGCCGTGCCTTCCCATTCCACCGAGACGGTAGTACCATTCTGGGTGACTTTGACATTGGCAGGAGCATCGCAAGGTTTGTTATCCGTGATATTGATGTTATCGACCATCGCACCGGGTTGCTGCGCCAAGTGAGAACCGTTGGTCCAAGCGAAAACGAGGTAGTGAGGCGTACCGTCACATTCGCTGCCCTTGATCGTAGCCGCGCACTGGCGCCAGGTCACCGTTCCATTCAGATAATCGATATTGGCACCGGGCTGCAGAGCAACGACATAATTCTCATACTGGGAAGGAATCGTAGTACCCTGGGTAGGGATAGAGTTGACATTGATAGCCTTGACTCCGCCTTTCCCGTCATCCTCGTATTTAGGGATCCAGAAAAGGTACAAGCCATCAAAATCGCTGGCAACGTTCGCCATGACCGTATAGTCAAAATAGATGGTATAATCGCCGGACTCGAGGGGGTCAAGCGCAACCGTATCATAGGCAAAGACCCAGCATCCCGAGTTTTGGTATTGGGCTGTCTGCCCTCCGTCATTGGAGATATACAGACCATACTGACCCGTCCGGCTGTTATTACCCGGTGCGCCGATATACCACTTGTTCCGGATCTGGTTGGCAATCGTATTATTCGCCGTAGGGTTAAGCACCCAGCGATTACGTGCCTCTTCAGTCTCGAAATCACAGGAATAGCGTTTTACTGCTTGTACCGGTGCAGCCAAAGCCAGCGCTGCTACCAGTATTATTTGAACCAATCTCTTCATAATATCATTTACCGTTTGGTCATTTACAATTTACCATTCAGATGGTTTATTCTACTATCATTACCTGGGCTTTTGTCTCGCCCTCGGAGTTTACAGATTTGATAACAAAGACGCCCGGCTGTCCCGGTGTCGGGAGCGAGGTATAGCCTTGCGGCAGGTCGAACGTGCTATAGAGCTGTCCGGCGGCGGTATAATACCATATCGTAACCGGATGGTCCATATACATAGGCATATGCTGTCCCGCCTGCACGATCGTCGGATAGGCGGTCTGCTGCTCGTGATAAACAGGCTGGATAGGACAGGTCTTCATTATCACGCTGTCCTTACGCATCAGTTCCACATAGTACTCCGAGTTGAAATCCAGCGGCTGGTAGAGATAGGAGTGGGTCTCCCCTATCATCGGAACATTATCCTTATACCACTGGAAGGAGAGGAACTCGTATCCGCCGTTGTATTTCGGACTGAGGAGGGTGAGAACATCGTTCCATTTCTGATCTACGATAGAGCTCGGATAGCGGATATCGAAGCCCCGGGTCTCGGAATAGATACCGCAGCAGAACTGGTGGAAGGTCAGCGTAGCGGAATAATGTCCCGGCAGGAGATTCTCCGTATAAGGGATAGCTACGCTCGTCACCTGGTCGTAGATCGTCGTATCACGCAGATACGGCGTATTGAACCTGATCACCAGACTGTCATATACACCGGCTGCTATATCCATCCAGATATACATCTGCCCCTCATCCAGACAGGAATACGGCACAGAGTCCACCGTAGCCTTGAGGCGTTCGTTCACCGTCAGGGTGAGATAGATCGCGCTGTCGCATCCGTTCGCGTTCTTGAGCATGATCAGATAGTTATCCAGCGGACGGGTATATTTGACTCCGGCTATCGTAAGCGACTGGTCGGAACAGATCGAGTCATGGATATACAGGTCCTGAGGTTTCGGATAGACCTTGAGGAAGAGCGTAGAGAGCGAGTCGCAGCCTGCGAAGTTCTTGAAATGCCCCACATAGGTGGTATCCTTGTCGAACCACTGGTCGTTGAACTTGATAGGACTCTCCGAACAACTCGTATAATGGAACTCCGTAGGTTCGGAGATGATATTAGGCATGATGATCGTATCCACGCGGACGCTGTCGCAGGCGTTCTCCGCTCCGATAAACGACCGTATCGTCACCTCCACCGTATCTCCCTTATTAAGACACAGATAGGTCGGATTCCAACTGGACATAGTGCTCGTCCTGCCGGTCACCAGACTGCGGAAGGTCCACCTCGACTCGTTACACAACTCCGAGGTATGGTTCTCCGAGCCGTCATTACCCACCGTCATCACATGGGAGGTATTGGTGAACTGCAGTTTGCTCTGGCAATCACCGAAGAGTTTCTCGTACGTATATTCCGGCACCGGGAAACGAGGCGAGGAGATGGTACTGATCTCGAAATAGCAGTCAGGCTGCTCAATGAAACTGACGCGGCAGGTGTATTTCGCTTCTGTTGCCGCCACGATAAGCGTGCGCTCATCGCTCACCGAGTCCTTCAGGTTGTCATTCTTATACCAATAGTACGCAAATCCCTCCGGTGCGACACAGGTGATCTGGGCATCACTACCGCAGTTCTCTGTCTCGATATGTCCGTTAGCGCAATCCACGGTAAAGTAAGCGTAGGCGTAGTGACCACCCTGACTACAATCATAGGTAGTGAACCGCACCTTGATATGCTGGCCGTCGTACGGCATGAGGTTCACACCTACCGTCGTCCAGTCTTTCCATACCGCCTTGTCTCCCTCGGTATGCTGCCAGCCTCCGTCAGCACCATCCGAATAAGAGAAGACAGCGTGGCCGCAATCCGTATCGATCAGATCTCCGTTCTGATCCAATATCTCAAGCTCGAAACGCGGTTCTTCTATCTTGGAGTGTGACGAGCCCGGGTTCTCCAGCACCACGGCATACTTGACGATCAAGATACCCTGATTGGTGGAGTCCACAAGGATATCATAGGTGATCGACTCGGCTTCTCCACCCCAGTCCCAGTTACCGAGGCGCACCGAAGCCAGCGCACCGTCCGGCACCGTATGGAGGAGGCTGTCCGTACGCGGATCGACCTCCATAGGATCAACATGCAGCGTATGGCGGCTTTCAATATTATCCGGTCCGAAATCCACCACACCCGGTACATCATAAGGAGTCTGGCCGCTGGAACTATAATAATCCGGGTTCATACCCGTTGTACATAGCACGTTAGGACTATAGAGGTCCACATAATTGATACAGTGGTTCTCGGGGCAATAGACCAGAATATTGGCAGCATAGACATAGCGGGTTGCAAATTCCCCCTCCTCGGGATCATGATACCTGCCGCGGATACGCACGTCGTAACTACCCTCCAGAATCTTCTTGAGGGTGAAGGAATACTTGGTTGTTCCTTCCTCGTGCACAAAGCCGTCCACTCCGTCAGAGATACCGGATATACCATGGGTCCATCCCGTCTCCCCCACCTTGCGGTATTGGATATCGTATTCGCAATCGCTCGCAGTACCTTCGTTTTCCCAGGTCACCAGAAGCGTGGAGTCCGCGCATTGCGGATACACCACTACGTTCTGCGGCGTTGTGATATCCGCCGTAGTGATCTGGAAATTATCCACAGCGATGGATGTGGTATTGAGGGAGTCCTTGTTATTACTATTCTCCCATATGAAGACGAAGACATAGGTCTGTGTACTATTACTCGGGATACTGATTTGCCTTGTGAAAGTCACGTTCTGCCATGTCGAGCTACCGCAAACGAATTTCTCGCCGGACTCTCCCAGCGCCTGGCATCTCTGTATCACGTAGTTGGAAAGCGAACCGGAGGTAGTGGAGATAATCTTATTGACGTCATAGTAGTTATTGGCGGCAGTGTTATTCAGGAAAGAATTTTCCGGCGCCAGCATGACGTATAACTTGGAATAGGTGGAATCTCCTGCGCCCCTCCAGTCGAAACTGGCTTCATAATGCCGTTGATTAGGAACATTCGGGAATTGATACCGCAGGTAACTGACGACGATATTCTTGGTCCTTCCATAATTGGAATTGAGTCCGTCTCGGGAGACATACATCGATCGTCTTCCGTCGCTATGCACAGCCGGACCAAAGATCCATTTATCGGTAGCGGTAGGGGTGCCATAGTTCAGCATCCAGGAAGAGAGGTTCTCACTTTCCTCGAAGCTGCACTCATAGGGGAACTCCGTAGCCACCGATGTACCATTCTGCGCCCATGCCAGGACGCCGAACAGCAGGATTATATGTAAGAAGAGCAGTCTCTTCATAGTTTTCGTTATTTCGTTATTACGACATTACGTTATTACGACATTCCGTTCGTCAGAACACCTGTTGGATGTCTTCGTCACCCACATCGGTGATGGTGAACTCTACGCGGCGGTTGAGCTGGCGTCCCTCATCGGTATCGTTGTCAGCCACCGGTTCTTTCTCGCCCTTACCTTCGGCGGTCATGCGTTCAGCCGCCACGCCGCGCTTGATCAGGTCATTACGGACAGCGTTAGCACGTCCCTCGGAGAGGATCTGGTTCGCTTCGTCCGTACCTACCGCATCGGTGTGACCTACGATATGGATATGGACAGTCTGGTTCTCCAGGAGGAATTCAGCCAGGTCAGCCATAGCCTGTTCGGATTGCGGAAGGATAACGGTCTTGTTGGTAGCGAAGAAGAGGTTCTCGATCTTAACCTTGATGCCCTGTTTGATATGCTGCATATAGAGATCGAAGGTATCGCGTACGAAACGGAGCGTATCATCCTCCGGCATATATCCCTGCGCGCTGAGGCGGGCGATATAGTTGCCCTCGGTGAGCGGCGTCTCGATAAATCCGTCATCCGACGACTGGGCGGTATAGAGCGCTATCGTGTCATTGAGCGCGGTGATGCGGGCAGTAGCCTCAATCGGCTCCTTGGTCTCCTCATCATAGATATTCATACATAGCGTATAGACGATCGGCGCAGGGATACGCTCCATCCGCAGTTTGACCGTATCATACGTAAACTCCTCCACCGTATAGATGACGGTATCGGACGGGAAATAGCCGTTCTTGGTAGCCGACACGCGGTATTCGCCCTCGGCGACACGTCCCACCTTAACAACACCCTGGCGGTTGGAGTTCTTCTGTTTCGTCTTATCCGAAGCCAGCTCCGTCACCTCTACGGCAGCGCCGCCCAGGGCAGAGCCGGTAGCCTCGTCGTACGCATAGATACCCAGACGCGGCAGCGGCTTAGGCGGCATAGGAGAAGACTCCAACTGCTTGCGCGGCAGTTCGAACCATACGGCGAACTTCACTCCCACGAGGAACGGATTCACCTTGGCTCCCGCCGCCGAGGTGGTAGCCAGAGCCGAGTTGACCGGGAAATCCAGCGGATTGGGGTTCACCAGCATCCGGGTAGGTATATCCTGTGCGCCGTCTGCGGCTTTATAACTCAGCGAATTGAGGAAGCCGTAGTCGGCAAAGAGAGATACTCTCAGTTTGGGCAGCGCATTCACCCATTGGTCGAGGTTCACGCCTATCTCCGCCGATGCCGCCAGATTCAGCCCGAAGTTAACCTTCGTAGCCGGCTGTTGGAGCGCCTGGTCCGTAACCAGCGTATGGTTGTACATATCAGTCAGCCCTCCGATCAACTCTTTGTCCTCAATCGCAGTAGTGAGGGTTCCTCCGACAGTCGATTGTCCCAGCACGCCGATGCCGGCTTTCAGACCCGCCTGCCAGAAAAGCGGCAGTTGCTTCAGTTCCATACCGAAGAGCAGAGGTATCTGAACGAAGCCGCCGATCAGTTTGTCATTCAGATTCCGGAAATCATAATGATAAATCATCGTAGAGGCATAGGGCTGCATACCGTATTGGAGCGCAAACTCGCCGTTCTCCCGGTTGGAGATACCCATGACCGAGTTATAGAAATTGAACTCTGCACCTACGGTCATAAGGAACTGTTTGTAACGGAGTTGGTAGCCCAGCCCGAGTCCTCCTCCCACGAAGCCGTTGTCTTTGTTCCGGAATCCCGTGGGGTTCAATCCATCCGCCGCCGGAGCAGCATAGTCGATACCGGACGTGAAGAGGTTGCTGTATCCTACCTGGCCCCAGAAACCGAGGCGGTGAGAGATATCCCGATTGAGATAAGCGAGCACTCGTTTGTTCTTCTTCTCTATCGCCGCCACCTGTGCCAGATACTGCTCTTTCTCCTCCGCCGCACTCAATTCGGGCTGGCGTTGTGAAGCAGGTTTGGACGCTTTGGCTGTCGTTGCTTTTCTGGAAGAAGCGGCTTTCGCCTGCTGTGCTTTGGCTTTCTCGCGTGCTTTCTGTTTCTGCGCAGCCGCCTTAGCCTGCTCTTTCTTCTTCTGCGCCGCAGCTCTCTCGCGCTCCTTGGCAGCTTTCGCTTTCGCCTTCTCGCGCTCTTTGAGACGCTTTGCTTTCTCTTTCTCCCGCTGCGCCTGAGCCTTAGCCCGTGCGTCCGCGGCATAAGCCGCAGCTACAGTGTTATCCACTATGGATGCCATCGGAGCGACAGCAGCCAGACCAAACGCCATTAACAATATGTAGATGATTCGTTTCATACGCTTAGAATTTTATACCTTGGTTACCTCCCCGTCTGATACGCGGGCGGTCATATTTCTTATAATCGTAAATATAGGATTTTCCCTTCTTCGGCAGTTCGAACGCCACCGTGAACTTGACTCCCACGTTCAGGTTGCGGAAAGTAGCGCCATCCGCGATATTGCTGAGCATCAGAGGCTGGCTGTAGAACTGAACGCCCTTGTCCGTCTCGCGGTATTCGAAGATCGGCGCTCCGCCATTATTGACATGGATATTGAGGAGCCCGAAATCCGCATACGCCGCCAGATACATACGTACCTTATCGGGGTTGAGGCGGAACTGTTTGTATTTGAACATATGTCCTACCCGTCCGCCGATCTCCAAATGCGCTATGATATTGAAATTCCACTTCATAGGCTTGGTAGCGGACCCCATGTACTGGCCGGAAGCGAACTGATGGTTCGGCATCTCGTAGAAATCATCGTAATACTCGTCGTACTCGCCGTACGTAGTAATCATCGCCTGTGAGGTAGTTGCGCCATAGAGGTTGAGAGACACTTTCGGACCCACCATGAAATAGAAGCGGTTCCATTCGCCTCCTACGAGCAGCGGGATATTGAGATTGAGCATATGCGCATAATCCCGGGACTCATCCACATGCACATGCATGTCGAAGAGCTGTCCCTCGGTATCCCGCATAGGGATCACGAAATCCAACTCATCCATCATGTTGGCGTTGAAATCATACATTCCCTCCAAGCCGGCGGAGAAGATAAAGTTATTATGAAAGAGGCGATAGTCCACACCGAGATTGGTGTTAAGGCCCGCAGAAGGCTGCTGTCCGGCTATATTATGCAACAGGGCGGAATAGCCCGCATCGCCATGGAGCGAGATGAAGTGATATGTCTCCGGAGAGAGCCTCGTAAACGCCCCCGCGCACCAGCACGACAGCATGACACTCATCACTATACAAACAAGCCTTTTTATCACTTTGACTACAAATAAACAAAATCGAGCGGCAAAATTACAAAAAAATTATCAATTATACAAATTTTTGTTACATTTTTACGATTTTTTCTACTTTTTGTAATATAATGGTAGCAAAAAGCAGGTGACCGGTCGGATAGACGACTAGTCAAACTAGAAGAACCAGTCGAACTAGAGGAACTATAATTAGAAACAAAGAGAGCCGCCCGAGGGCAGCTCTCCTTGCAGAGATACGATATTCCGAGTTATCGAATTATCGAGTTATCGGGTTATCGAAGTTCCACTTTCTGTCCGGTGATGTTATATACATTACCGTTGAGCAGGATGTAAACCTGGTTGTTGTAGATGAACTTAACGGCTTTGTTTTCGATACCTGCGCCGGACTGGATATCCGTAGGATTATCCTTATGCTTAATCGAGATATTATCGATTGCGGCAGGCGTATCCTCGCCGTCCGATTCATCATTGAACCAAGCGAAGACAAGCTTGTACTGGCCCGGAACAACCTCTACATCGTCCGCTACATAGTGTTGCCACTCTGTAACTCCGTAGAGTCCACCGCCGTCAAGAGCGATATAGCCCTCCGGCAGCGAAGGAGTACCGGCCGTAAGCACTGCGGAAGCAGGAACGAGAACTACACGCAGGTAGTCATACTGTTCGTTTTCCTCCACGTTATAATCACCCTTAGCCTTCCAATCGTAAGCGAAGGTGAAGGTACCCGGTCTATTGAAGTCGATAAGCACCGTAGCGAAGGAAGCCACAGCCACATCGTTGGTGTATGCGTTGCTTACGCCTCCGTCATTGGAGATGTAGAGCGCGTTGTCACCGCCGTTGGAAGCAGCATTGCCGATCGTCCATGCATTCGGCTGTTCGCCGTTGACGAACTTCCATGCATGTGCGTTCGCCTCGAAGTCCTCTTCGAACGGAAGGGTCTCCATGTGGAGTTCCGTCGTGAAGGCAACGGAGAGCGTAGCATCGCTATAGCCGTCCTCGCCGCAAGCTCTGCGGAGATAGAAGGTATAGTCGGTAGCCTCAGCCAGTTCGTTCAGCGTAACGGTATTCTCCGTAGTAGCGATGAACGAAGCCGGTTCGGCAGCACCCTCAACAAGTGCGTACTCCCATGTAGCGCCTTCAACAGCCTTCCAAGAGAAGGTAGCCTCGCTGTCGGTGATACCGGATACAACCAGGTTCTTCGGGTTCGGACAAGCCGGAGCTACACCCGGAACGTAGTTGATCAACATCTTCGGCAGGAAGTTACGCTGAGCCACGTTGTTGCCATCGCCATAACCACCGAATGAAGCACCGTTAGCAGATACACCATACCAGTAGGTGTGTTTTGCATTCGTACTGGTTGTTGAAGCAGTCTGCTTGATACCAATCAAGAGGTTGCCGCCTTGGTATTGATATGCTTCGTCAAATGTAATTACCATTTGGTTGTCTATAATATTGAGCGAAGCTTCATTCATAACCTTGGTCATTGCGTTCCAATCGGTCAGTGCCGTCATTGTTGTTTCCGGCACCTCGTCAACATACACCTCAAAGGCGGTAGCATCCCAGTTCGTATTAGTGGAGCTGGAGTAGAAGGTCAGCACTGTAAGCGAATCCCATTCGAGCGACTCGAGTTGCTCAGCCGGAATGATGAACTGACTGCGTGTGTAGTTATCCGTCCAGTATCCGTAGATAGGAACATACTCATTGGTAGCCGTACCATCATTGAGGAGGAGCTCGTATGCGTCAGTCGGTTTGAAGGAGATGACAGCACTATAGAGGCTCTTACCATCCAGTTCACCGCAGTCTGCTTTGACGCGAGCGTAGTAGGTAGCCTCCGCGGTCAGACCGGTCAGGTTCGCGAAGGTGTCGTAAGCCAATACCTCGATCGAATCGGAGAGGTCCGCATTGAGACTATACTCAAGTATCCAAGCATTCTCCTCTGCGCCTGCGCTCCAGCTGAGGGTAGCGATACTACCATTACCCGGCGTGAGCGTAGCCTTGAGAGCGGAAGGAGCAGGACAAGCCACCGTCGTGCGGAAGTTGATACCATCCGAGAACTTGCTGGAGTCACCTTCGCCACAGATAGCACGAACGTAAATGTAGTAACGTGTCTCAGGATCGAGACCGCTCAGCACGTACGGATTCTCAGTAACATCGATGATGGAAGGCAGTGTATCCGGTTTGTTGGTAGCAGCAGTGCTATAAGCAATCTGCCATGCAGACTGACCTTCAGCGCCGTTGGTCCAGCTGATCTTAGCCGAATGAGCAAAGATATCAGAAGCAGCAACTGCGTTCGGAGCCAGACAGGTCGGGATAAACTCAACCTCGATATCATCGATACCGGCTGTGTAATACGATGTGCCAGTATAAACCCAACGGAATGCCAGACGAACAGCACCGGCAGGAACGGTATCCAGCATGTACTCATACTTTGCAAGTACGGTAGTACACGGTACTGTAGTCAACTGATGGAATACCGAATCCGCAGTCATATAACCAATCGACATCGTTCCATACGAAGTGCTCTCCACTTTCGCCCAGAAGCTAATTTGCAAGCCATTCAAATCCTCTGCGAACTGCGGCAGGACAGCATAACTTACGCTATTTGCGCTGCCATAGAACGAGAGTGCTTTTGTTCCGCTATGCGGATAATAGCCATAGGTACCGGAGTTTGCTACGTGCGGCAAGTAGGTAGCATTGCCACCCATTACCCAGCAACCCAACTCATCGTTGTACACATTGTATGCCGTACCGGCGTAAGACTCGAAGTCTTCTACATAGCGTCCCGTAGCGATAGACCAGATATCACAATCTGTACGGAAGTTGAGGTATGCAGACCACTGATCCGGCTCACAGGTAGCCTGTACCTGTACTTTGTACAAGGTATTGGCATCAAGACCGGAGATAGCATACGGGCTCTCTACGTTCGGAACCAAAGTAGTATCGGTACCGTTGATGTAGCGGAGGTTGAATCCGGTCTGTCCGTAGGTATTCCAGCTGATAACAGCCGAATTGAAGGTAATATCTGCAGCCGCGAGATCGTCCGGTGTCTGGCAAGATTTAGCCGTACGGAAGGAGAATTTGTCGCTCCATTCTCCGAACCCATCTGCGCCGCAGTTTGCGCGTACATATACATTGTATAAGGTGTCTGTCAACAATTCAGACAACGCGTACGGATTCGAAGCAATGTCAACCGGCGTAGCCGAAGCAAGGTCGAACTCAGGATCGCACGAGTAAGCAATCTGCCAAGCGGACTGTCCCTCTACAGCTTCCCATGCTATCGAAGCGGAGGACGCGGTGACAGCAGAAACTGCCAGATTCTTTACCTTGCGGCAGGAAGGCAGCGGGTTGACTGCTACGTCATCCAGATAAAGGTATGCATCTCCAGAGCCATAATTGCTCGTACCTTTGAAGTAGATAATTACCGTATCACCCGTGTATGCAGAGAGATCTATCTCAAACGGAGTCCAGCTGCTGAACGAAGTAAGATTGCTCTCCAGCGAAGTCCTTGTAGCACCATTATCATTCGATATGAATACTTCTCCGGCGCCACCGGCAGGATTCTTCCAGCGGAAGGTCAATACAGCATCTGCTGTCAGTTTGAGTTGCGGCGTAGCCAAGAAGTTGGTGTTATTACTTGAGTTAGAATACGAGTTGAAACGGAGGCAAGTATCCGTAGAGGTAGTGTAGTACGACCACTTATAGGATTCATATGTTGTAGAACCCTCTGAGTTATCCCAGCACAAAGGAATGCTGCTTGTAAGCGCATTGAAGTTCTCGTTGAAAGGAATCAAGAAGATATCACATTCCGTAGCGAAGACTATTACATTCGAGAACTCGGATGTCTCTGTTTCGCCACATTTCGTTGCTACTCTTGCCTCATAGTTTGCAGCCGCGTCTAATCCCTCCAAGAGGAAGTCATTGGAAGAAGCGACAACACTGCTCCACTCTTCGTCTGACTGTTTCTTATATTGGACGATCCACTCCGTATCAGTGTTCTGCGGAGTCCAAGACAAGATGACGGAGTTAGTCGTTGCATCGTGCGCGTTGAGACCTTGCGGTGCCAGACAGTTCGGCAGTTCCTCTACAACGATATCATCAACGAAGAACGCATTGTAGGTAATTGACGGCGTAGCGGCAGGTGCCTTGAGCGCAATATACTGTCCTTCTCCGGCGTAGTTATTGAAACGGATTTCAAATGGTTCATACGCAGCATCAGCAGGCACAATCGTATCTATTGCGACGAAGGTAGCAGCATCCGCCGGGTCGGACATTACACCCACGATAAGCTGTGCGTTATACGAAGCAGAATACTTGCGTACATTCAACCTCATACGCAGACCGCTGATATTCTCCATTTGCGGGAGGATAGCGTATTGGTCTTGCGGATCATAGTCGGTATAGGAACTATAATAGGAATAGAAGCGCAAGGAGTTAGGCGTCGAATTCGCATAGTTCGTGTATGAATAGTAGTATGCCGTCGGATATACCTGATACGAAGTGGACGAGGAAGTATTGATAGCATTCCAGCAGAGCGGCAATGTCTGTACAGACGGTGTATAAGCAGAGAGGATTGCCAGTTCATCGAAGTTCTCACTATACGGGAAGGACGAGATGATACCGCATTCCGTATTGAAGATATACGAACCGCTGAACGGACTAACCGCTTCAGGATCGGCAAGATCACACCAAGCAGCCACCTGTATCTCATAAGCAGTAGCCGCCGAGAGGCCATTGATGAGCAAAGTATCCACCGAAGCGAGGATGGTATCCGCCCATTGAGCGTCAGCAGCCTTCTTATAGCGCACGAGCCAGTTGGACTCGGAGCCTTGCGGTGTCCAAGAGATACGGAGCGCATCGGAAGCTATCGAATCCGCCTTGATATCAACAGGATCAACGCAAGCAGGAACCGGCTCGAATACGACATTATCCAAGAACATCGTAGCATAGCCAGTTACAGCCGCCGGCATCTTGATAGCAATATATTTGCCTTCGCCTGTGTAGGAATCAAATGTTGCTACGAACGGCGCGTAGGTAGTGCTGTTGAGCGGGAACGAAGCCACCTCTACGAAAGTAGAAGCACTATCCGGATTCGCCATTACGCCGACAGAGATATTGATATTTTCGTCGGTGTTATCCTCTTTGCGTGCCACGAACCGTACGCGCATACCTTCCAGCGAGATTACCTCCGGCGAGATAATATACTGGTCTCTCGGCGTGCCTCCAGCATCCGAGAGGAAGTAAACATAGTTGGTTCCTTCGTATGCTTTATCTGCGTTGCTGGCGACCGTCGGAACATAATAAGAACTATTATATAACTCCTGAATAACGCTATAGCATCTCAGTTCCTCCGGGTTCTCAAACCCTTCGTTGATCGTAGCGACCGCACCGCAAGCGGTGAAGAAGGAAACGGAAGCGGAGAAATCTCCGATAGCAGCTTCGTCCGCTGGGTCACACCATGTAGCCACCTGTGCCTGATAAGCAGAGGAAGGCAGGAGAGCAGTCAGCTCCAGCGTATCATTTGCCACATAGATGGAATCCGCCCAGTCTTCTTCGCTACTGAGTTTATAGCGTACAACCCAGTTCTCTTCCGCACTCTTCGGAGTCCAGACGAGGACAGCGGAGGTAGTGGTAGCCAACGAGTCGATGGCATGGAGAGAAGCCGGTGTAGCACAAGGAGGCGCTTCGCCCTTTCTGAATCCGAAGGTAGTCTTCGGCAAGAAGGATTGAGTATAAGGGCCGGAAGAACCATATGCATAATACGAAGAACCTGACGGAGCAGAAACGCCATACCAGGAGACACCCGTGTAGGTACCCTCAACGGTCTGATGAACTCCAATGAGGAGGTTGCCTCCCTGATACCTGAACGGATTATCGAGCGTAATCTCCATCTTACCATTCTCAACAGCCAGAGTTCCTGCGTTTTTAACCTTGGTAAGCGCCGTCCAATCGGTCAGAGCAGACAAAGTAGTAGCCGGAACCTCTGCCATATAGATCTCAAACTGAGCACTTCCCCAACTAACAGAAGCGGAAGAAGAATGGAAAGTAAGATCGGTAATGGTATCCCAAGCCAATGAAGCAAGGGTTTCTGCCGGAATGATAAACTGGCTATGTGCTCCTTCATCCACATATAAGCCGTAAACAGGCACATAACTATTGGTACTCGTACCGTCATTAACGGTCAACTCATACGGGTTGAGGGTCTTGAAGGCAATCGAGATACTCTCACTATAAGCAGAGCCGCAAGCCTTGCGCAGATAGAATACATAAGAGGTATTATATGCCAGATTCTCCAGCGCGATAGAGTTAACCACTACCGATTGGAAGGCCTCGTCAGCGGGTTCTTCCGCAGAAGCAGGCGCAACGGCATATACCCACGAACTACCATCCGCTTCTTCGTTCCAAACGATGACCGCAGTGGTATCAGTTACTTCGGAGATCTGCAATCCGGAAGGTTTGAGACAATCCGGAGCCGCTGCTACAGCCACATCGTCCAGATAGAGGTATGCATCGCCGCTACCATAGTTGCTGGTAGCTGCGAAATAGATAATCACCTTACTACCGGTGTAAGCAGAGAGGTCTATCTCATACGTATTCCAATCGGATATACCTGTCAGGTTGCTGACGAGAGCCGTCCTTGTAGCCCCTTCATCATTGGAGATCAGCACTTCGCCGGCTCCTCCCGTCGGGTTCTTCCAACGGAAAGAAAGTATCGCGTCCTCGGAGAGGTAGATACGCGGAGTAGCCAGAACGTTGGTTCTACCGTCATAATTACTATAGGAATCAAAGCGGAGACATGTATTGCCGCTATCCGTATATTTGCTCCACTTATAGGAAGCGGAAGTCGTTGTACCTTCCGAGTTATCCCACCCCTCGGGTATTCCGCTGGTAAGCGTATCGAAGTTCTCGCTCCAAGGCAGAACTATCGGCATCGCAGGCGTGCGGAAGTTTTTGACGAGCGGTTCGCTGTTGGTTCCTTCGCAAGCACGGCGGAGGAAGAAGGCGTAGTTGGTTTTCTCGCTCAGTCCGGTCAGTTCCGCAGAGAGAACAGCCGTATTGTTTGCAAAATCTTCATCTGCAGGCGCAAAGTCAGCCGCAGGGTCAGCAACGAGCCCATACTGCCAGTTAGCCTCTGCGTCGTCGGATGTCCATACCGCAGTAGCGGATGTAGCCTCCAGGTCCGTAATAACCAGACTCAGCGCCGGCGAGCATGCCGGGATGAGGTCTATCTTAACGTTCGCGATATGCAGATTGCTGCTACTCGGGCTATCGGCATCGGTAGATTCGCCATAGAAAGCAATCTTGATACCTTGTCCGACATAGGAGCTAAGGTCGATCTTAACCGTTTGTCCTTCGGGATTGATTGCGTCATAGGAGAATCCTTCACCTAAGTTTGCCCAAATAGCTTTTTCATTCCATGTTGCGCCACCATCGGTAGAGATGAACACGATAAACTTATCATCATTCTGTGCTCCGGGCGTAACAGCCACAGGGCTGGAACCTGCCGCTTTGGTGAGTGCCAAATCGAAGGTCAACTGATAGCCTGCCTCCACTTCGATAGTGGGGCTGACGATCCAGTGTTTGCAGTTAGCTCCGGTGATATTAAGCACCAGATGTCTGTTAGCAGCCGGGAAGACGCCGTTTGCAGCGGCTACATCCCATCCGTTAGACACCGGCTGGAGTTGACCTTCACCATATATCAGCTCGCTACTCAGCACTTCATAGCGTTTCCATTCTCCCGGGAGCGTCGTTGTATCAAACTTCTCCACATACGGCACGCCGGAAGCTGTTTTCGCTACGATCGTTTTGCCATAGTCCGTGAAATCGGTCTCGGAGCAGACAGCCGCTACGCGGATATCATAGTTGGTGAACGGCTGTAAGCCGTTAATGGTGTACGGATTCGTGGAGACATCGGATGTGATCCACTCTGCCGTGGTATCATTGCTCACTTTGTGTTGAACACGCCAAGCCGTCTCTTCGCTATTAGCGGTCCAGCCAATCTGAAGCGAGCTCTTAGTGGATGCGCTCTCGATCTCATGGAGATTGGTCGGTTTCAGACAAGACGGGATATGGTCAATAAGGACGTTGTCTATGTGGAGGTAGTTATCACCAGCACCGGAATATGGACCGGATGTGGATTCTCCGTAGAAAGCCAAAATAATCGACTGGCCAGCATACGCCGAGATGTCAATTGCCGCCTCGTCGCCTCCAGCAGAGCAAGCGATATCATCATACACATACGCCGAACCGGCGTTGTTCCATTCCTGAAGAATATTCCAGTTGGCACCTCCATCCAAAGAAGCGAGTACGATGAACCGATCATCATTTTGCGAGCCCTTCGTAACCGGTTGTAAAGTTCCGGAGTACGCAGTTAATGCTACATTAAAGGTCAACTGATAACCGAGATCTCCCTCTTCCATAGCAGGAATAAGAAGTTCCGGAAGAATGAGCCATTTGAAGCAACTTGTGGAATAAATCTCTGCTCTCGCATGTTTATCAAACACGCCGTTTCCTGTTGTATAAGACCAACCGTAGCCGCTCGACAACGTAGCCGAGCCGTCGTCATTCAACTTTCCTGACTTGACACTCCATCCGTCCGGCGCAGAAGAACCATTAAAATTCTCTCCAAAAGGCAGACCGATGAGAGTCTTGAAGGAAGCAGCAGATTTATAGCCACTGGTGTTATCCCCGCAAACGCTCTGTACGCGTACCGAATAAGAGGTGTTCGGCGTGAGGTTGCTGAGGGTGTAAGAAGTCTGGTTGGTGTTCTTGATAGCGGACGTCCAATCAGCATCACCAGCAGCCTTGTACTCAAGGTTGTATGTACCGCTACCGCCCGAGAAATTCACCGTAGCACCATTCGTAGCGATGTCGGTAATGTCGCAGGACTCCGGTTTGTCGCATTCCACCACGGAACCTGACGAGATGTCGAATGCGATGACATTGCGAGAGAGAGCTCTGGTTCCGGATGTACTCGTAACCGTTATGTCATACTCTCCCGGATTGTCTCTGTTGGCATACAGTGTACGATACACATTTCCGTCAACAGGTGAGACTTTCGCTTTCGTGCTGGTAGTGGAGGTTCCCTGATAAGACCCCGTTACATCCCTGAAAGCGACTAATAGATTGTCCGTTCCCCCATAGGAGAAAGACTCATCGAGCTGGATGTCCACCTTTGTTTCCGTAGTGGGAAAGGTGATCTCTCCTTGATAGACGAGATTGTCCGAAGTAAGAGCTACCCAATCAGTCGTGCTGGTGAACTCTGTTTTTTCCACCTCCACCATGTATACCTCTATACTTCTGGTGATGTCAGCAGAAGAACCATTGCTCAGCCATAGACTGATACTCGAAATAGTGCCAGCTGAACCTATTTCATCAGCAGTAAAAATCTGCTGATTATAGGAATAGTTGAAGTAGGAATACGCCGGATAATAAGTAGCAGTAGTAGTGCTCGTCTCATCCCCGACGATTACCTCAGCAGCTTGCATCGGCACGCCCAGACTACACAAAAGAGTCAAGAGCAGAAATGCCAACTTTTGAGTAAATGTTCTCATAAGCTTTTCTTTTTAAGTTAAACAATAAAATTATCTATAAATCAAACAAATGTTGTATTTTACTATGCAAAAACGACAATTTGGCGGCAAAATTACAAAAGTTTTTTGAAATATGCAAGTATTTTGCGAAAAAAATATCATTTTGTATATCTTTTGTCATTTTTAGTTTACAAATAGGCAGAAGACAGAAAGGTATAGAGAGAGGGTACAAGGATAGTACTGCATCGGTCACGTGTCACGAATATCCCCCTAATCACCCCCTAATAACCACCTTATCACCCCCTAATCACCCCCTTTTGAGAGAGAAAAAGGTGTAAAGGAGAAACGGGAGGGGAAGCCCCCCTGCCCCCTGAAGGGGAAGGTGAAAGGGGATAGGAGACTAGGAGAACTAGGCGGCTAGGCAAAATAGGCGAGTAGAGGACAAAACAAAAACGCTCCCCCGAAGAGGAGCGCTTTTGCAAGAATTACTATGGTGTTTGGTTGCGCAAATGCCGATTACACGGGGTAAGTTGACCAGTTGCGCGGATTCAGTCTGTCAGTTGCGGGGATCGGGCACTTTCTGTCCGGCGGCGTTGTACCACTCATCGTTGAGGATGATGTACATCCGGTCGCGATAAATCACTTTGCGCGCGCCTTCCTTATCATCGAAGATATTATCTATAGCCTGATTCCGGTCATAAACCGTCAAGGTATGGACAAGTATCGTCGTACAAGCTTCTCCTTCCACACGCACCGTATCGGTATAGACACCCACGGGCGTTCCGGCAGGATAGTATATCGGCGCTTGTCCTGCCATATACGGGTGGAGCATGTCGGTATAGGTGAAGGGCAGTTCGTTCAGTTCGACGGTGCTCTGCGCACGTATCGTATCGATTCTACCCGGCAGATAAGATACCACCAGTGTCATGACACTATCACATCCGAGCGAAGAGACAAGCGTGTCGCGGAAGAGTCCAGCGCGGTTGTAGGTCTTGTCATTCCAGATGAAGCTTTCACCCTGGCAGATAGCCACTTCCGTATCCTCGGCATACCGACGCGGTATGACATTCAGATTGAGGGTCACGATCGAATCACATCCATGCAATGCCGAATGCAGTTTGCGATGGTAGATACCCGATCTGTCTTTTGGCAAGAAGTCGTAATTGGTATAGGTCTCACCCTCGCAGATAGTATCACTGAAGACGGTTTCCTGCGCCGCGAAGACCTCAATCTCAAGCTGGTAAACGCTATCCCTCTTACCCGCCAGAGCCTGTTCATGCGAAGCATAGACGGGCGCCGGATAAGCATGGATACCCGGCATTGTCTCTTCTCCGGAGAGGAAGATATCGCCGATCTGCACATCCTCATACTGGCAAGCCGAAGCATAGGTTACATCCTTGTCGAAGTAAGCGAGACGGACATTATCGATGTGGATAGCAATACCGGTGTTGGAGGTCGTTTTCGCCTCGCGGTAGAGACCGATCTTGATATTCTTACCGGCATACGGCGCAAGGCTGTAGCGTACCTTCATACCCGTAGCAGGTATGTCGCGGAGCTGTTTTCCTTCCGGATTGGTGTTCTGCCATTTATCGAGGATATTAGCACTCTTCCAGGTAGCACCTCCATCATCCGAGATGATAATCATGAAGTAATAATCATCCTTCATATCATTCTCCGTTACCTGGTTAGCCGTAGCAGTATGGGCAGTGTTACAAGCGGTAAGCGCGAGATCCATCGAGAAATGCACGGAGTCATCCTCCGGGAGATAGAAGTTCGGCGTAATGAGCCAGTGGAAGTCCGCGGAGTATCCCTGCGCCATATAATGCGATCCTTCGAGTCCGTATCCATTCGATGTGCGAGTGAAGCTCCAGTTGTCCACGCCACGCGTTATAACACCGGTAGTATCGAGGACATTATCTGCATGCGCCTTACTGAATGTCCATTCGTTCGCATTGAGGTTCGCATTGAACTGCTCGAGGAAGTACGGGCTGCGCGAGGTGCTGAAGGTACCTTTCTGCGAGAAAGAGCTTGTTCCCCATCTGTCTCCGCATACCGCTTTCACCCTCCAAACATAGGAAGTGAGCGGCTCGAGGCCCTTAACCGTAGCCGTATTCGCGTCAACGATCTCATTGAAAGCGAACTCGCGTTCATCGGTAAAATACGGGTCGGTAGCCACCTGCAGGAGATAGCTTCCTGCCGAGTCAATACCATTCCAGCTCAGTACGGCATGGGTCGTACCTACTTGGAGGGCAATCAGTTCATCCGGTGTCTTGCACTCCGAGACACGCTCAAAGGCAATATCGTCCAGCCATACGTAGTCTCCCGTTTTCTGCGCGCTTCCGCCCTTCTCATGGAAGGAAGTCATGAACGCGATATAAGGTCCGGTAGCTCCTCTAAGTTCAACTCTTGACTCCTGGAAGAGGAAGTTATTCGCCGAATTCGCTTCGTTAGCCGCCGAGAGCGTACCATCATAGGTAACCGTATCAAGCGGGACGAAAGTAGCGGCATTCTCCGGGTCGGTCATCGTACCGACAATAACGGATTTGGAATAAGCCGATCCCGTGAAGGACTGGAGTACCGCTCCAGTCTCAGGCGATACATAAGCAGGACGCATCATGAATCGAACCTGGAGAGTGTCGTATGCGGCTACATCCATCTGCGGCATTGCCACATAGGGCTGGTAAGACGTTCCACGGGCGCTATAAGCAGCACGCAACACAACCGCACGCGAGCCGGAATAGCTATAGTTGAAGGCATCCGTATTCTCCTGGTTATACGGAGCATAGGTACCCGATCTCCACTCGTCCAGGAGCGCATCGCCATAGGTCCAGCAGAGCGTTTGCGGGTACGCGCTCAAGCCGTTGATATTCCCCCATCCCTCAGCTGGCTCGAAGCTGCAGGTGTAATCCGGCGTAATGGCAGCACATTCGGTTACAAAAGCCAGCGGTTTGGAAGCGGGCGAGTCCTCCGAATCCTTGACCTGATAAACGCTCCAGCGGTAGTTCATGCCGGGTTGCAGGCCTGTCAACGGATAGCTGGTACCGACAATTGTATCCCGTAGGATCTCCTCTCCCGTCGGTCCTAAGACTACCACTACGGAAGGCAACTCCGGATGGCGTGTGTTCCATGTGAGGGTAGCCGAAACGGAAGTGACAGCAGAAGTATGTGTTCCCGAAGGAGCGAAGAGCGTGTTACCGATCGGTTTGACCGCCAGGTCATCGAGATAGAAGAGTCCGGCAGCCGGTTGGAAGAGCACAATATACTTGCCTTGCGCGCCGGTAAGCGGCATACGCATCAGTTCCCAGTACCGCAATCCGTCCGGATCATTCTTCACATCCGTGAATGTGGTCAGATCGGTGTGGGTATAAGCGAGTGTATCCAGGATCCGGAGCGTGCTGAAGTCCTCCGGATTCGCCAGAGTACCCACTACGACGGCTTGGCTATATGCCGGAGCAAGGAAAGCCGCATTGGTGATCTTTCCGCGGCTGGACGCCGTGCCGTATGTATCATCGTAATTGGTGAAGCATCGTCCGTAGAACTCAATCATCATCGTGTCGAGCCCGCAGTTGAGCTCCGGCAGGACGAGATAGGAGTTGAAGGCAGCATCCGTTGTATGTACACGGAGTGCATAGCTGTCATTACGTCCCACCTCCAGATGTCCGTAGGAAGCAGCATTGTATCCCGTCATCGGGCCTTGCGCCTCATATCCCTTCCGCTGGATGAGCCATTGATAACCGTTGACCGGAGTATCATAAGTTGTCCCTACCGCGAAGCAAGCAGGCTTGTAATAGAGCGAGTCAGCCGGTTCGCCGGCAACCACGTTGTTCTTCTCCCACTCGGAAGGATTATCGAAGTTCCAGACGAAGGAATGCTGTGCGTCGGGTTCGAGCGCCAAGCAGAGCGTGCGGAAGGCGAGTTTGTCGGTAGTGACATAGTTATTAGCCGCAGCAGGACGGTTGACCGCCTCAAGACGAGCGATATAATCCGTCTGCGGATCGAGGTTCTCTACCAGTTGCGAGGTAGCGGTCAGATTCAGATACTGGTTGACAGCCGCACCCGATGCAGTAGTAATATACAAGTTCCACGGTCCGCCGATGCTGTTCCATTCCACCAGCGCAGACTCACCATCCGCCGTCACTTTCTTCAGAGAAACAAGGCTGAATCCCTTAGCAGCATCCAAGGTGACATCATCGAAGAAGATGTTCGCCGTATCCGCCGGTTGTTTCGGCAAGAAGAATACCAACTGGCGGGTAGCCACCGTAGCAGAATCCAGATCCAGCGAATAGTTGCTGAAGAGTTGGTTGTTCTTCGCCGTAGCCTTGGTGTTCGTACTGAGTTTGTCCAGATGGATAGTAGCCATCGGTTCATAGGTCTCAAAGCTCTTGTCTTTCTCGATCGTACCTATCTCGAACTGAGCCGGGAAGGAAGATTTCGCGAGTCTGGAATCCCCGTCAATATATCCCGGACGCACTTTGAACTCAAAGGCTCTGTCGTGCGGTTCTCCGAGAGCCGGGAAGATAATATATCCGCCATATGCCTTTCCGGAAGCGTGCAACATCAAGGCTCCCGTTCCATTGCGGGCAACGAGGAGGCTCTCGGTATTCTCGCGGCTATGCGGATAGTATAGATAGGATTGCACGTCTGCTCCGACAGAGTCGCGTCCGGCAACCAGAGCCGGATGGAGATAATAGTTATCGCTCTCCGAATAGACGCTGCGCTGCCATAGTTCAGCCTGTTCGCCGGATTTCTCGAATCCGAAGAAATAGCCGTCAGCATAATAGAACTGCGTATTGAACTTGAGCGGATTGCGTGACCATGCGCTGATCTCGTTTTCTCCGCATATCGTGCGCGCAAATACATAATAGGAGGTAGCGGACTCAAGTCCTGTCAGTTCGACCTCGGTATTATCCACCGTGATCTTATTAGCGGTCTCCAGATACTGAGCCAGACTGCCGATAGTAGAATATTCAGCCTCCGGGATAACCACCAATTGCCATTGTGCATCCTCCTGTTTGGAAGGCCGTATGGTCAGTTCCGCGCTATTGAAGGAAGCTCCCACCAGTTGCAGTTTCGGCGCGTTGCAAGTAGCCAGCAGTTCCAATCCGACATTATCCAGATAGACGTCATAGGTGCTTGGAGTGATATTCGGGATACCTGCTGTAATAACCAGATTATCATACGGCAGTTCGTATTCTCCCAACTCCATCGAGCAATGGGTAAAGGAATTCGTTGCCGCCAGACTAAACGTCTTGAGCAGCACAAAAGTAGTGACATCATTCACGTCCGCCATTACACCGACGTACATCTGCGTAGCAGAAGAGCCTCCCCATGAACGTGCGTCAAAGGTAAGGCGCAGGTTCTCCAGATTCGCATCCACTTTAGGCACTACGATATAGCATCCGTTAGTACTCGTGGACCAAACATCAATCGCCTGGGTACCGGAGCTGGATACTTCCGTAACCACATGATAGGTCATGCTGCGGGATCCTGTACACAGGATCTGCCAGCATCCGGGCGAAGGTTCGCCTTTCTCATAGCTCTCGAAATCATCGAAGAACGGCAGCGGTGCACCTCCCACCGTAGGACACTGAGTACGGATATAGGCATAGGTCATCGAGATAGCGGTGCTATCACCTTCCTCACATACTCCTTGCGCATAGACGTAATAACTGCTATTCGGTTGGAGATTGGAGAGCAAGATATTATCCGAATGATCCACAATCGTATCCAACAGATATTTGTATGTCAGTTTCTCCGCGTCGGAAAGCGCTCTATTAGCGAGCAACAGGCGATAGGAGTCCTGATAGCCCTTCCAGCTGATCACCGCCGCATCTTCGCCCACGCTGTCCACAGAGAAGGTGGAGATAGGACGGCATTTCGGTATCAGTTCCACAGAGATCTCCGATATATAAGCATAGTTGGTAGTTCCGAAATCCGAAAGGAACATGATGTTTCTTCCCATTTCGCCCATGTAGTCTCCTTCGTAGTTCTCGAATCCTACGGAATATGGATCCCACGCGGATTTACTGAGATTCAGCGTATCGACAGCCACGAAGGTATTCAGGTCGCTGGGGTCAGTGACAACACCTACGATAACCTGGTTATTATAAGAAGAGGAGTTGTAGCTGCGTCCCCAGAAATTGATCTGGTATTTGCTGATCGAATCCACATCCAGTTCCGGCATGATGGCATACGCTCCTACATAACTGCCCGAGGAGGACACATAGTCATACAACTGGAGATAGTTCTTGTTATTATGCATCGTGGAGGACGCGTTGCCAATATAAGGGATATAAGATGACGTAGCGTTTTGCGACTTGCTACCCAACCTCCAGCAAGGAGCCTCTCCTCCTGCATCGGTAGTAAATCCTTCCGACTCCGAGAAAGTAACAGTACCGAGCTGTTGCGGCGTCTGTGCCTGGCAAGGCGTCATGAACGAATAATGCGAGGAGGAAGAAGCCGAGAGAGACGACCAAGGCGACACCGCATCCTCACAAAGAGTAGTCGTGTAAACAAAATACCTGGATTGTCCTTCCAGACCGAACACCTCTTTCGACCGACGATCGATTGTATCGCGATAGACGATCAGGGCCTCCGGAACCACGTAGGTCTCCGACGACAACGAATCTACAGGGACTGCTTTATTAGTGATGAGCAGAACCCATTGGTCATCCGTACGCAGACCGCTGCTGATCCGGACGCTTGTACCCGTCAGTTCCGAGATACTCGGCTTGGTAAGAGGACAGGCAACAGAGATGAAGGATACGTCATCCAGATAAGCATACGATGTTACACCATACGGCGTACGCCATGCGAAATATTTCGCGGAATCGGGAATAATTCCCGCATATTCACTAAGATCATACGAATATTGTACGCTCTCTCCTGTTCCCTTGACGGAGTCGATCGCAACAAACGAACTCAGATCGTTCGGATTGGACATCACACCGAAAATCCAGGAATAAGAGGAACTTGCATACATATTGAAAGTAGCCATGATCTGGGTCAAACTATCGCAGGCTATCTCAGGCGAAACCGCATATGCAGGCGTGTAATCATAATACGCATAGCCGCATAGACGCAACGCTTTCGTTCCCGAACTGAAATAGTACGAATAGGAAGACGTAAAGATATAGGGGATATAATCGGATGTAGCATCCGGAGCTCCATTACCTACTGTCCAGCATCTGGGGGCACTTCCCTCGCCTGATGAATAAGACTCGAATGTCTCTTTATTCGCCTTGGTAGGGTCTAACAGTTCGCACGAAGTGAATACCGGCGTGTTTACCCACAGGCTGTCGCCGCAGAGCCCGCGTACATATACATAATAAGTGTGCTCCGCCTCAAGTCCACCGAAGTGGAAATTTCTGCCGGTAATAACCGTATCACCCAGTATTTCCAGAGAAGGATCATACATGCCGTTCTTAACCGCAATAGTAGCTACATTCGATGTCAGCACCTTCAGTTCCCACCGGTCATTATCAGAAGTACCGCTCCAGCTCAGATCGACAGAATGCGGTGCATTAGAAAGCTGGCGGAAATCATATGCCTCGACACAGGAAGGATCCTTCAGCTCTACGTTATCAATCAGCACATCGCTGCTCATCAACAATGATCCGAGACCGGAGGTAATGGCAATATTCTCATATGCCAAATCATAATTGGCTAGTTCAAAATGTACTTTCTTGAACGAACCGCCGGTGACATAAACCGTATCAAAAGGAACAAAAGAGGTGGAATTCTCAATATCCTCCATTGATCCTACAATAACCACACCGGTAGCAGTAGCTGATTCAGAAGCCGTCCTTACATCAAACGAAAGCAGCATCTGTGAAAGCGCTCCTTCCACCGCCGGCAAGATAGCTACCGACCTGTGGATAGTACCGGAAGAATAGAGCTCCAGCACTTTGTTGCTCAAGTTCGTAGTTCCTGCCTGATATATACGCGGGTAATTTACACCCATATAGTCTGCGAGCTGCCAGCAGCCGGCTGCTGTACTACCTGCGTTATACTTCTCGAAAGTCTCTTTATACGGGAATGTCTCTTCTCTACAAGGAGTAGTAAAGCGCATCTCGCTCCACCATTCCCTGTCGCAAGTGGCACGCACATAGAGATAGTAATTCGCATGCGGCACCAAGTTGCCGAAGCCGAATTGGGGCTTAACGGCAGGTGTATTCCACGACAGCGTCTTAGCAACCACCACACCACCCATGGCGGCAATCTCATCCAACGTCTTATTAATACGGTCGGACTCTCTCAGAGCGGCACGGGAGAGGAAGAACTCCCATTCATCCGCCTGACCGGCTTCCCAACTGACCGTTACCGAATCCGGCTCGATAGTCAAATCAATATTCGTAGGAGGCACGCAATCCGAGAGTTCTTCAACAGTGATCTCATCAATATAGTTGATGGTGTTCTCGCTCATCTTCATCACGTCGTCCCACATAATAGCTATCACGCCCTCCGGTCCGTTATAATTCTCAAAATTAGCATAGCAACGCGTATATCCCGTTGTATTGAGCGTGAAATGCGATACCGGCACAAAGGTGTTGATATCCATCGGGTTGGACATCACACCTACCGTAGCATGCGACTGGTTAAACGTAGTATTACCGCTGAGATAGAACTTGATCTGCACGTCACTCAGGTTCTCCACCATCGGCAGCGTGATCCAAGCATCGGCACCGCCACGTTTACTCATAAACAGGTGGCCTGATCCGCTATGACTGTTCGCGGAACTGATCGACACGGCAGGATACGAACCGCTGTTTCCGAAGATACCCAATCCTACCGCATACTGACCGGTAGTTCCCGTGATCGTATATTTGGAAGTAGTATTCGCCTCGAAATCGAAGGAATAGGGAATCGCACGTGTGGAAGCGACGGTAACGAAAGGATAACGATACGACCACTCCGTACCCGCTGCCTGTACATATACATAGTACGGTCTATTCCAGCTATGATCCGCCTCCAGCACATCACAGTGATAGCTATTGGCCGTTACAGTGGCCTGGTCCACAATCGCATCCGAAGCCGGGTTGGCAGGATTCACCTCCGCATTTGTGACAAGCACGTTATAGGAAGAAGCATTGCCCTCCCACGTGATATCGGCATAGGTGTCACGCGGATTAACCGATATGTTTGTCACTTTATTGACCGGCTTCCTATACTCAATCGTCAGATTATCGATGTAGAACAGATTATCCCGGTCAAAATTACTAACGAAAGCCACATATGCTCCCGAACCGGAATAAGAACCGAGGTCAACGATATTCTCTACAAAAGTCTTGTTTCCCCAAACGCTTACCGTGTCAACGGGCACGAACGTAGTAATATCATCGGGGTCATCCATCACACCTACAACGATACTACGCCCGTACTGGCGTCCCGTATGGGTATATACCGTGCTCCAGAAATGCACCTGGCACTGATTAACATGGAAATCCTCCTTGGTCGAATCCGCCAAAGCCGGAGTAGCCATATAGACATAACGGTCTGCCGGAATAAAAGTAGAAGGAGAACTTGTTGTTCCACCGGAGAAGATCAACGCTGCCGTCGTATCAGGCGAGTAATAGGAACGGGCGTCCCCCTTGGCAGAAGAGTTGACATACGGATTCGTGTTGCCGGTGTTGTTTCCCCAATTCCAATCAGCATCGCGCACTACACCCGGAGTATAGTTGAATGTCTCGGTAAACGGCACTTGTTTCGTAGCGCGGACACGGAAACCGAACGGACCTTTTTCCGTTGCTTCACTACTCCATGCACTTTTCTCTTCATCGCATAGCGAACGAACATAAACCAGATAAAACTCCCCGGCCTCCAGAATCAAATCGCAGTTCTGCGCCATGCCGTCAACAATGCCATGGTAAGTGATTTTATCCGGATTCTCCGCCTCTATCTGCTCAATCTGGTCCGGATCAATCGTGTCTTTGCTTACTATCACCTCAAAATTGATAGCATCAAAGCTTGCCATCCATGCGATATTGACCTTACCGGCTCCTTTGTTGAAAACCGTTATTTCCTCCGGAATAGTACAATCCGGAGCCGACTGCAGTTTGATATCATCCAGCACAATACCGCGACCAAGATTATCCGTTCCTTCGAACGCGATCTGGTACGTCTGGCCTACCTCCGGCAATGACAGTTTGACACGCTGCCAATCGGAACTGGCAGAACTAAACTCCGCCATGCGTTTCCATGCGCCGCGCTCGCTCGTACGGTACAATACGCGCAGCGTGTCACGGTCTGCGCCCCATCTCGGATTCGCATACCAGAATGTCAGCGACGGGAGATACACTTTCGTCGGACGAAGGTCCATCACCTTACTTACCAGGCGAGTCTTGTAGCCCTGCGTTTCACCGGTGGTATTGCGCAGACAGGCACGACGCGAGCCCTCGTATGCCGTTGACGGCCAGGACAAGCCATCATCCACACTCTCTACCGCCCAGGGAGTCTCTCCTACTACATACTCCTGCGTCCAGACACTTTCCTGGATTCCATTCTCAAAGCCTTCGTCGATAAGGACGGTACGCGCATTGAGAGTCATCACTGTTGCCACAGAGGCAATGAACAAACTGAGTAGATGTTTCTTCATAACAAACATTTATCCTTTATAATTAAACTCAAAATGATCTAATGTTCCTAAAAATACAAAATAGTGCGCAAAATTACACAAAATAATTCATATTCGCAACAATTTCATATATAAAAATTCAAAAAACGCGCATTTTGCCAAATGTAGTTTACACAAGAGGAGCGGCCCATATCGGGTCGCTCCTCTTATATTTACACCTTATATATTACGCGTGCGCGTTAGATAGAAGCTTTGTAAGCCGCAGCGTCCATCAGGTTATTCAGTTCCGATGCATCCTTGACGCTGATTTTGATAATCCAGCCTTTACCATAGGGATCGTTGTTGACCAATTCCGGAGCTGCATCCAGCTCTTCATTAATCTCAAGCACCTCACCCGTCACAGGCATATTCAGGTCACTCACGGTCTTAACAGCCTCGATAGAACCGAAGACCTCTCCCTGACCAACCGTCTCGCCCATAGTAGGAACATCAACAAACACGATCTCGCCTAATTCAGACTGAGCATAGTCGGTAATACCCACATATGCCTCATCGCCCTCTACGCGAATCCATTCATGCTCGCTTGTATACTTGATATTTTCAGGAAAATTCATATCTAAAAAACTTTAAATTTTACACTTTATTTCACCGGTACTCCGGGGATTTGGTCACCCAGCGTACTCATTGCGCAGCGGAAACCGATTTTTGACGAAGCCTTGTCCTGGTCAAGGTAACGACGTGTACTCGGGTTCAGCCAATAGATACGATCTGCCCACGAACCACCTTTGTAAACGCGGCTTTTCTTGGTAATACGCGGAGCCAGGATATCGGTCGGGTCGGTTTTAACCTCCTGAAGGTTAGCGACACCCACTGTATCCAGAGGATAATCGGTCTCAAACAAGCTGGCGAAATCGCCATCCAGCACGTCGCGCTTATCATCCTCTTTACCCCAGGTGATCTTCACGCAGCCGACAGAATCAATCTCATACTTACCGTTGTCATCCAGCACGGCATGGCTGTAGATATTACCACGATAGGAGTTATACTCGCTGGTCTCCTGATAAGTTGTCTCGCGATAGACATCCATTACCCACTCATTCACATTGCCGGCCATATTATACAGACCGAAATCGTTCGGCGCAAATTCATCAACCGGGTTGGTGATGACACGACGGTCATTCAGCGCACCGCTGACACCCATCATATCGCCACGGCCGCGAACGAAGTTAGCCTGCATCTGACCCAGGTTCTTTTTCGACATATCACGGGGGTGATAACCGCTCCACGGATAAACCTTACCCTCGATAGTCAGACCGTCTTCGCCTGCAACAGGAGCGTAAGCGGCAAACTCCCACTCTGCTTCTGTCGGCAAACGATAACCCGTCACGAAAATACCATCGGCAATATTCACTTTGCGCTCATTGCCGTAACTGTCATATTTCGGACGACGGCCGTAATCCGGAAGATAAGTCTCGTCCATCAAGTATTTCTCCGTATTGAATACAAACTTATCGCGAATCCACTCGTAGCTCGGACGATACATGGTTACGGTCTGCTCCGGATCCTCCGGACTTACCTCCTCGTATGCATACATCTCGTAGCCCGTCTCCTGCTCCCACTCATCCTTATAAGCCTCATCGTCTGTAGGCTGGAGGTCAGCGAACGGAGGAACAACGATAGCGCCCGCATTGATCAACGCCATCTCGTTCACACGGTCAGTACGCCATTGGCAATAAGCCATAGCCTGCTCCCATGTCACACCTACGATAGGATAGAACGAGAAAGCCGGGTGCTCGAAATAGTTGTTCTCATAAGGATCATTGTAAGCCAGATCCTCGCGCCATACCTTATGGTCCGGACGAGCCTGGTCAACCAATTCCGGAGCCACCGCGCCGAATACGTACTGCAACCAATGCAGGTACTCGTTCCAGTTCAAGTTCGTTACCTCATACTTGTCCATGTAGAACGAACTAACCGTCAGCGTACGGGTTTCGTTGTTACGCGGAGCTGTCAGGAACTCATCCTTCTCTCCTACCGTGAACGAACCACCCTGAATAGGTACCATACCTACCGGATTGACATTACCAACACCTTCGTTGGCTTCAAAATTCGTGGTACGCTCGTCGAAATAATTCCAACCGGTGGTGTTACTGATACGTGTGTTCAACTCACGCTGGTTGCATGCTACCGCAACCATAGCCACCAAGACGATTAAAAGATACTTTTTCATACTTTTTATATTAGTTTTTCTTTAAACTTTGCACTTCTACACGCACGCATCCAGTACGCGCATACATAAATCAGCCTGCAAATGTACTGCTTTTTTCGCACATACGCAAATTTTTGGTTATTTTTTTTGCATATTTGCAACTTTTTTACTAATTTTGCAGCGTGAAAGTGCAAATTATGGCAATCGGCAACGTGACGCCTGACAGTTTTTATGCTTCGTCACGGTTGAGAGACACGCCCCAAATAGTAGCATGGGCGCGTGCCGCGTTGGCTGACGGTGCGGACATTCTCGATATAGGAGGATGCTCCACCAGACCGGGAAGCACACCGGCTTCGGAAGAAGAGGAATGGAAACGGGTCGCGCCGGCAATCGAAGCATTGAGAGAGACGATTCCGCAGGCGCAGTTGTCGCTTGATACCTTTCGTCCGGAGATAGCCCGTCGGGCACTCGAGGCTTTCGGACCAATGATCATAAATGACATCTCCGGGGGAAATGAAACCATGTATGGTCTGGTCCGGCTTCATAACGTACCGTATGTCTTTACCTTCCGGGGAGACTATAGCAAGCTGACTATCCTAGACAATGCCCGGGATATACAGTGGATACTGGACCCCGGATTCGGATTTACAGGAAGTACCGAAGCCGATTATGAATGTATGCGTAACATGGACCAATTGCGAGCCTATAACCTCCCGATACTGGTAGGCGTAAGCCGCAAATCCATGGTCTGGCGTCCGCTTGGACTAAAACCGGAAACATGTCTCTCCGCCACACAAGCACTGCAGATGTACGCCCTCGGACACGGTGCCACGATTATCCGGACGCATGACGTGCGCGAGACCGCGCAAACCATTAAATTATACGAACTATGCAACTCTTAGCTTTTTCTTTTGGATGGAAAGATCTCATTGACATCCTATTGGTAGCAGGAATCTTATATTACACCTACCGGCTTCTCCGCCGCACCGGTGCTTCCAACCTGTTCTGGGGTATTCTGGCGTTCATCCTCGTTTGGTTCCTTGTCAGTTTTGTCTTCCAACTGGATCTGACCGGAGCGCTCTTCGATCGTATTATCTCTGTCGGAGCCATTGCGCTTATTGTCATTTTCCAGGAGGAGTTACGTATGTTCTTCTACCGTGTTGGCTCACGTTTTTCTTCATGGAAGATTTTTCGTCCCCGGATTGCTACTGACGACCCGAAAGCGCGTCAACAGATTTTGGAAATCACACAGGCATGCCGCCATATGGCATCAACGAAAACAGGTGCGCTCATCGTTCTTGCAGGAGCGGGAAATCTCAAAGAAATCGTTGATACGGGAGAGAGACTGGATGCGCAGGTATCCGCGCGGCTTATAGAGAACATCTTCTTCAAAAACACTCCGCTTCATGACGGGGCTCTGGTTATCCGCGACGCCAAGATGCTCGCTGCCGCATGTATCCTTCCGGTCAGCAAAGACCAGACCATACCGCAACACTATGGTTTACGCCATCGAGCAGCGCTGGGTTTGGCAGAAAAATCCGACGCCACGTGCATCGTGGTGTCGGAAGAGTCAGGCCTTATCTCTATAGCCAAAGACGGACAAATCAGGGAAGTGAAAGAAGATGAATTATTCCTCGTACTTCAATCGGCCATGACGTCGAATGGCTGAGCTGCGATACGCATCGCGGCAAATCACGCACTGGCCGGGTTCCGGCATTTGGAATAATATCGTAAATTTCAGTCCTATCGTAAGATCATTCACCCTGCTGGCAAAATTCGTGGTGGACATAATGTCATTCACCTGAAGATTTTCCACCATGGTCCGTGTGTTGTATGCCTCGCGGGCATTATAGCTTGCCGGAGAGGTAAATCCTTCGTTTGTTCCCGACGTATGGATATCCAACACACCATAATCCACAAATGCCGCCATACGGTATTCGATCTTCCGTTTCGGGACATCGTATCCCACTGCATCATTCACCACGCCGATCCGGCCTCCGATTTCAAAACTGACATCCAAATCCAGATTGAGTTTCGCATTCGCACTTCCTTTTAACGGATAATCAGAGAAGAACTGGTAATCCGGCATATTGCGGAATTCGTCAAAAATCCGGACACCGTCCGCACTAATATAGCGGCCAAAAGTATTGACTGTGGCTGTTGTATGGGCTTTTGTCAGCGCATGATACCCGATCTTGACACCGGCGAGCATGTAGAATTTACGATGCTGCACACCTATCATAAGAGGCACGCGGAGCGCCAGATCATTATATGTGTCATGACGGTTCTGCACTTCGTACACATAATCAAATTTGTCTCCGTCCAGATCCGTCTGTTCTTTCAACTCCACCAGCATATCGCTTCCCTGAAGGAAAGCCGTCATTCCTCCCTGGAGTCCGACACCCACGTCAAACAAAAAGCGAGTCTGGCCATAAGTAGGACCGGCCTGCAACTCATACAGGAAACCCGCTCCGCCGGCTACGCCGAAACTGGGACCGAACATGCTTTCGGACGGCAGGAACGTCCATTCACCCAACTCCCCGTAAGCGCCGACATAGTTGTTTACCTTCGCGCTCACCGGAATGCAAAGCACCAATGCGAACAGTAAAACCCAATATGATGGATGTTTTTTCACTAACTTTTTCACCAAATTATTTGTATTTTTCATTTTTTTGTAGTATCTTTGCACCCGATTTTGGAATCGTATAAAGATATCCTATGGTCTTTTGCGGTTGCAAAAGTACAGTTTTTTTTTGATATACGCAAAATTTTTATCGTTTTTTTTACATTTAGTACAAATTTTACACAAAATATGGCATTTAATCGCACTTTAATTACTGCTGCACTCCCGTATGCGAACGGTCCAGTGCATATCGGGCACCTCGCCGGAGTGTATATTCCTGCGGATATTTATGCCCGCTACCTACGTCTGAAGGGCAAAGAAGTAATGTTCGTTTGTGGCAGTGACGAACATGGTGTGCCCGTAACCATCCGCGCACGGAAAGAAGGCATCACTACCCAACAGGTCGTTGACCGCTACCACGAACTGATCAAGCGTTCTTTCGCTGAATTCGGTGTGTCGTTCGATATCTATTCGCGCACTACTTCCCCCATTCATCATCAGTTTGCCGCCGATTATTTCCGCAAGATGTATGAGGACGGCCAGTTTGTAGAAGAGACTTCGGAACAATTTTATGATCCGGAAACGGGGCATTTCCTCACAGACCGTAATATCCGGGGGGAATGTCCGCGGTGTCACTCGCTCGGTGCGTACGGAGACCAATGTGAGAAATGCGGCGCTACGCTCTCTCCCGATGAACTGATCAACCCTTATAACGCCGAGACCGGTAACCCGTTGGCAAAAAAAGCCACCAAACACTGGTACTTGCCGCTCGATCAATATCAGGCATGGCTCGAAGATTGGATCCTCAACAACCATAAAGAATGGCGTCCGAATGTTTACGGCCAATGCAAGTCATGGCTGGACGGAGGTCTCAAACCACGCGCCGTGACACGCGACCTCGACTGGGGAATACCGGTTCCCGTGGAAGGAGCAGAGGGAAAAGTGCTATACGTATGGTTCGATGCGCCTATCGGGTATATATCCAATACCATCGAATTATGCCGGCAACAGCCCGAGAAATACGGTGACTGGCAGAAATGGTGGAAAGACAAGGACACACGGATGATTCATTTCATCGGGAAAGACAATATCGTTTTCCATTGTATCGTCTTCCCTGCCATGCTGAAAGCGCAGGGGTACAACCTCCCGGACAACGTGCCGTCCAACGAGTTCCTCAACCTGGAGGGAGACAAGATTTCCACATCTCGCAACTGGGCGGTATGGCTTAATGAATATCTGGATGATTTTCCAGGCAAACAGGATGTATTGCGTTATGTGCTGACAGCCAACGCACCGGAGACCAAGGATAATGACTTCACCTGGGCGGATTTCCAGGCGCGCAATAACAACGAACTCGTCGCTATATACGGCAATTTCATCAATCGCGCGCTCGTGCTCACGGGTAAATATTTCGAAGGACGCGTGCCCGCATGCGGGGAAATGACCGATTATGACAAAGAGGTCATCGCACAAATCACCAGTTACAAATCACAAATAGAGAGCTTGCTCGATGCCTTCCGGTTCCGCGATGCGCAGAAGGAAGCAATGAACCTTGCCCGGATCGGAAACAAGTATCTGGCAGACACCGAGCCTTGGAAACTGGCTAAAACCGATATGAACCGCACATCTACGGTCCTTCATATCGCTCTGCAGATTGCGGCAAACCTCGCTATTGCTTTTGAACCGTTCCTGCCGTTCTCGTCCGAGAAACTGAAGAATATGCTGCAACTTGATGCCACTATCGGATGGAGCGAATTGGGACGTATGGATATTCTGCCGGAGGGACAGCAGTTAGGCGAAGTATCGCTGCTGTTTGAGAAAATAGAGGACTCCGCTATCAAGCACCAGCTGGACCGTCTCGAACGGATCAAAACGGAGAACGAAGCGGCAGCCAAAGCGGAAGCGCTCAAAAACTGGCGACCGGAACCGGTCAAGGAACCAACAACCATCGATGACTTCGACAAAATGGACATCCGGGTAGCTACCGTTCTTGAATGTACCAATGTTAAAAAATCAGATCGTTTGCTGCAGTTCAAACTCGATGACGGTATGGGAGGACGTACTATCCTTTCCGGTATTGCGCAATCCTATCCCGATCCTTCTGTTCTGATAGGGAAACAGGTATTGTTCATCGCTAATTTCCCTCCGCGTAAAATGATGGGTATAGAAAGCCAGGGAATGATTCTTTCGGCGGTAGATGCGGACGGACGTCTTATCGTAGTCACCCCTTCCTCTCCGGCTCATCCGGGAGCTGCTGTGGGATAATCAGCCCGTACTTTTCCTAAAGAATGGCATTCACGCGAATGCCATTCTTTTTTTCTTTTCGAAATTGAATCGAATGGTTTTCGAAATGTTTTGAAATGTAAAATACGACCAAAACGAAATATGCAATATATTATTTTTCAACACATTATGGATTGTATGTTTCGAAAATATGCTATAAAGCATAATACGCGTGTGCTATTATTCAAAATAAATGTTGTAATTTTGCGCCGCTAACGGTTGAAAACAACATTTAAAATTCTTCGAATATGGCAAATTACACGTTTAATGAGATTCACCAACAGCCGGAAATGTGGCGCAAGGAGTTGGCAGCGTTGATGGCGGTAAAGGATGAGGTAAGTGCGTTCATGCACAAGTATTTAACCCACGACACGGATATCGTGCTGACGGGAGCCGGCACATCGGCTTTTATCGGAGACGCAATAGAGCCGGTGATGCGTGGGATGTGGCGTAATGTGCGCGCAGTTCCCACTACGGATCTGATCACTCATGCGGAGTATCTGCTGGATGCCGAGCGGCCGTTACTGCTGATCAGCTTTGCCCGGTCCGGTAACAGTCCCGAGAGTGTGGGGGCGGTAAACATTGCAAACAGGCTGTGCAAGAATGTGGCGCATATCTACATCACTTGCAACAAGAACGGCAAACTGGCTTTGCAAGCCCAAGACAAAGAGAACATCCTTCTGCTGTTACTGCCGGAAGAGACGGACGACAAGAGTCTGGCAATGACCAGTAGTTTCTCTACCATGTTGCTGACCTGCCTGATGCTGGGTCACATAGATACATTGGAGAAGGACGTGGAGAAGATCGAGAAGGCTGTAAAAAATGCAGAGACGGTAATCGAGCAATACGAGCCCGAACTGAAAGCCATCGGAGAACGTCCTTTTGAACGCGGCGTTTTCCTTGGTTCCGGTGCGCTGAAAGGTATTGCGGAAGAATGTCATCTGAAGCTGCAGGAACTGACTGACGGCGCCGTGGTGTGCAAGTTCGATAGTTTCCTCGGGTTCCGCCACGGTCCGAAAGCAGTGGTGAACGACAAGTCTATCGTGGTGTACCTAATGACGGACGAAGAGAAAATCATGCGCTATGAGCGTGACTTGGTACGCCAGGTGGACAGCAACAACAAACCCGTGGCGCAGGTTATCGTTATCTCCGGACGGGATCCGGAGATGGAGGAAGTGCATGCAGACCTGGTAGTTAAAATGCCGTACTGCAAGGCGGAGACGGATTTCTACGGCATCATACCGTACGTCCTTGTCGGACAATTATTGGGCTTCTATGCTTCGAAAGCGCACGGCCTGAATCCCGATGCGCCGTCGGTTAGCGGAAACATCCACCGCGTGGTTGAAGGTGTGACGATATATGAATAAATTCAAAATTCAAAATTTAAAATTCAAAATTACATATTATGGCAAAGACTGAAAATATCCTCCGTGTGATGGAGGAGCGTAAAAAAGCAACAGGAGTACCGATGACGTTATTTGCAGCGTGTCCTAATTCGCTGGCAGTCATCAAAGCATCGTTCCGCGCAGCGAAGCGCAACAACTCACCGATTTATTTCGCCACAACGCTGAACCAAGTGGACTGCGACGGCGGTTACACCGGCATGACGCAAGCCGAGTTCACGAAAATTCTTGCCCGTGAGGCAGCGGCTATTCATTACACCGGTCCGTATGTAGTAGCTATCGACCACGGCGGTCCGTGGCTCAAAGACAAACAGTCGATCGAGCGCTGGGACACCGAACGTGCCATGGACGGCGTGAAGAAGAGTTACGAGGCGGCTCTCCTCGCCGGTTATGACCTCATTCACGTGGACCCGACAGTGGATATCTTCCTGCCGAAAGGTCAGATCATCGACATTCATGTGGTGGTGAAACGTACGGTAGAGCTCATCAAGCACGCCGAGGATTTCCGCAAGGCGCACGGCATCGCTCCTATTTCCTACGAGGTAGGTACGGAAGAGGTGCACGGCGGTCTGGCAGACGAGAAGACGTTTGACACGTTCCTTGAGGGTCTGAAAGCCGGTTTGCATGAGGTGGGTCTGGACGACATCTGGCCTTGCTTCATCGTGGGTAAGGTAGGTACCGACCTGCATACCACGTTCTTTGACGCAGAGGTGGCACGCAAGCTGACCGCCAAGGTGCGTCCGTACGGCAGTTATATCAAGGGTCACTATACCGACGATGTGGACAATCCGGAGGACTATCCGAAGGCCGGAATGGGTGCCGCTAACGTAGGTCCGGAGTTCACGATGAACGAATACGATGCCTTGGCTGAGCTGGAAGAAGAGGAGAAGAAACTGTACGCTGAGGGCAAGATTGCCCAGCTGAGCCACATGACCGAAGTGCTGTGGCAATGCGTCTATGAGTCGAACCGTTGGAAGAAATGGCTGCACGGTGAGGAAGTAGGCAAAGATCTCAAAGACTGTACGCCTGATCGTCAGTTATGGCTGGTGAAGACCGGTTGCCGCTACATCTGGCAGAAGCCGGAGGCGCTGGTGGCACGGCAGATGCTGTATGACAACCTGGAGCGGCTCGGTATCCATGCCGAAGAGGTGGTACTGATGCGTATCGAGCATAACATGGACAAATACTACAACGCATTCAATATTGTCAACCTGAATGACTATCTGAAATGAAACGCAGATTCTACATCTTCGCGCTCGCGCTCGCGTCCTTATTGTTAATGGGCGCGTGCGGGTGCGAAAATACGAGCCGCCAGACAGAGCCTACTCCGGTGGAGGAAGCGGACCTGTCCCTCATTACCCAGTCTGTACCCGTGACGGACAACTGGGTCTGGAGCGGTAAGCCGCAGATCACCGTGCATATAGAGAACCCGAACGCCGCTGCCGTAAAAGTGGGCGTGAAGGTCAAAATCAGTACGGATAAGAAAGTGGCGGTAACAGAGCTGCTGGACAGCGTGGAGATCGCCGGAAAAGGCAAGGTGGATCATATCATGACCGCTCCGGAAGATATGGAGCCGGGGTTCTATCGCGCCGTATGTTTCGTGAACGGCAAGAACGCACGCTCGTTCATCTTCGGTATCGATCCTTTCCAAATCGTCTCGGAGCCGGATATGCAGCCGGACTTTGACCAGTTCTGGCAAGCCGCGAAAGACCAGTTGGCGGACGTCGATATGGTTCCCAAACTGGTTGAGATCGAGGCGAAGAGCAGCGCGGCACGCAAGGTGTATCTCGTGGAGTTTTATTCCGTTCCGGATGGGTTGAGTGGCGAACCGGTGAAGATACGCGGCTATTACTGCGAACCTCAGGACGGGCAGAAACATCCGGTGATCCTGCATTTCTACGGCTATGATACCGCAGGCAGCAAAGCTAAATGCGAATGTCCGTCCGGCGGATCGTCCCAGTATGCCGAGTTCTATCTCTCGCACCGAGGCCAATACTTGAACAACCGTCCCGCCTCTACCGGAAACCCGGGAGTGGAGGAGGATTGTATCAATATCTACGACTCCGACTGGTTCGCCTATCATTTCGGCGACAAGGATAGTTATTACTACCGCGGCGCCTTTATGGATGCAGTACAGGCAGTGCGGTTTATGGCTACCCGCGAGACAAGCGACATGACGAAACTCTATGCCGAAGGATCGAGCCAGGGCGGTGCGCTGACCTATGCCGCTGCGGCTTTGAGCGGCTATCCTTTCTCCGCTATCGCTGCCAATGTGGCTTTCATGGGAGACTATGCGGACGCCTGGGACATAGGCGGTCTGGCGATCGAGACTGCTAAGCGGTGCCAGGGATCGAGGACCAAGGAAGAGGTGCTGACATTCCTCTCTTATTTCGACACAAAGAATCTGGCGACAAAGATATCCTGCCCCGTAATGGCAAGCAGCGGATTACAGGACGGCGTCTGCCCTCCGAGGACGAACGTAGTGCCGTTCAATAATCTGAAAACACCGGCGGAGCAAAAGGAATATATCTTCGGTCCGGAAATGGGACACGACTATCCGAAGGGATGGAGTCCGGTTGCGTTCTTTAAAAAATACATGTAATTATGAAGACATTTGATATTATCGCCTTGGGCGAACTGAATGTGGATCTAATCCTCAATAACATAGAGGGTTTTCCCGAAGTGGGCAAAGAGAAATTCGCCAAACAAATGACGCTGACGCTGGGTAGTTCGACGGCTATTTTTGCTGCGAACGCTGCGGCACTTGGCGCCAGAGTGGCATTCTGCGGCATGATCGGAAACGATAGCTTCGGAGACCTGGTAGAGAGTTCTTTGCGGGCGAAAGGCGTGGACACGCGCTATCTGATCCGTCAGGACAAGTACGCTACAGGCGCTACGATATGCATGAGTTACGATGAAGACCGCGCGAACCTGACATATCAGGGAGCGATGGACTACATGGGACTGGAGGACATCAATCCGGAGATATTCAAAGAAACAAAACATATCCATATCTCCTCTATCTACATGCAGAGCGGAGTGAAACGCGACCTCATGAAGATTCTGGAGCTATGCAAAGAGAACGGCGTCACCGTTTCGCTGGACAGCCAGTGGGATCCGATGGAGCAATGGGATCTGGATTACAGACAAGTCCTGCCGCTCCTGACGGTATTCATGCCTAATGAGACCGAGTTGAAGTTCCTTACACGCAGCGAGACCGTGGAAGAGGCGATTGAGAAGATACGTCCATACACCAACGCTGCCGTCATCAAATGCGGCAGCAAGGGCTCTATACTCATACGCAAAGGCCAACCGGACCGCAAACAGGCGGCTCTGCTCAACGAGCACGTGGTGGACTGTATCGGCGCCGGGGACTCGTTCAACAGCGGATTTATCACACGTCTGGCTGCCGGGGATGCGCTGGATAAATGCCAGGAGTACGGCAACATGACCGGCGCAGTCAATACTACCGCAGCCGGCGGAACGACGGCGTTCACATGCCGCGAGGACGTGGAGCGCATCGGGCGCGAACGCTTCGGATTTACCATGTAGTCATTTATTGTGTCATTGAGACATCTTGCCATATTATCTTTCGCAGCGCTGGCGTTGAATGCGTCAGCGGCTGCGTGGTATGTACGGACGGACGGCTTTGACGGCGATGACGGCAAGACGTGGGAGACGGCGCAGGGGACGATTCGGCTGGGGATAGACAACTGCAAACCGGGGGACACCTTGTTTGTGGAAGAAGGCGTTTATCATGAAGGAATCATTCTGAAAGACGGCGTAACAATACTTGGAGGCTGTACCGCCTATGAACCGTGGAGCCGGAATCGCGACCATAAAGCCAAAACCATTCTGGATGGAACAGGCCTCGGCACGCGCCTCGTCTCCTGTAACTCTGATTGTGTATTACCTACCTATATTGAGAACTTCGTACTCCAGAACGCACGCCATAACCAACGCGGGGGGGCGGCGTGGCTGCGGGGGAAAGTGCGGATGCGTTATTGTGTCATCCGCGGATGCAGCGGACTCCAGTGCGGAGGTGTGCTTATCAAAGGAGACCTGCCGGAGGCGTCAGCGCTGGGTGCCCAACTCGAGGAATGTCTCATTCATAACTGCTCCGCTACGGGGCATGAATGGCCGGACGCTGGCGGGGTGGCTAATTTCGATGGCACACTCACTCATTGCACCATCGCCAATAACTACGGCGACCGCTACGGAGGCATTCATTCGGAGAGCTCCGTCTTTGCCTGCACGATGTGGGGCAACAAAAACGAATACGGCTTCGTCGATCCCGCCAATTATGTCTCGGACGAGAGTACTTCCGGGCTCAGCCGGGCGGACGAGGGATTCGAGAGCCATTTCTTCGAGCAGCCTTGGTTGAACCCAAACAACGAAGCGGAAAACGGACCCCATTTCCGCGATCCCGCTACGTTCGCAGGAGTGCCTGTAACGGAAGCCGAAGAGGCAATCATGCAGGCGGCGGACTACACGACAGGCGCTCCCACACATCGGATTGCTTCGATGAAACCGGCATCGCCCAGAAACTACGAACCGCAGATAGAACCACTTCCGGCAAACTGCGAATACACCATCCCTTCCTATATCGCCCACCGCATCAATCCTAACGCACCGCTGCAACCCAAAGAAGACCCATACTGCATCGTCGCTACCATCAACGGAGACCCGAAGACACGGATGGCATTCTGCTGGTTCACCAACGAAGGAGTGAATGAAGGAAAAGTAGAGGTAATCCCGACGGTCAACCGACGGTCAACCGACAGTCACACCCAACGTACATACAACGCTCACACAACTACCACCGTTCCGCTACACTATGCCATCTCCACTTCCGGCATCCTCACCCAAGCCAGACTGGACAAGAACACAGCCTTCCGGTATGTGGTTCACAAAGCGATAGCTACAGACCTCCAACCGGGCACCGACTACCTCTATCGTGTGGGATACGAAGACCATTGGAGCGAGTACCGCCATTTCCGGACGGCGGACACGGACGAAGGTGAGTTCTCCTTTGTCTATATGACCGACAGCCATATCCAAAACCGGGAATATATCGACGAAGCGCGGCTGTGCGCAGAGGCGGTGGCGAAGAATGAGAAGAACGCGCGCTTCTGCGTCTTCCCCGGAGATTTTGTGGACACGGGCACAGAGAACAACAGCGAATGGGAATGGGAGCGATGGTTCGAAGAGGCGATGAAGCCTGTCCTGATGCAGATGCCGCTTGTGCCTACCGACGGTAACCACGATGACAGTCCGCTGCAGAATTATTCATACCATTTCAACACCGACACTTCGTTCAACCAGGTGACGGAAATCCGTCCGCAGTTCAGCGGCATCAACTATAGTTTCATGTACGGAGATATGCTGCTGATTGCTTTCTCGATGCAGGATTTCTGGCGGGGCGAATATGATTATGCCACGGAGACATCCGAATACCTCACCCGCGATCTCGGAGGGTGGTTCAAACAACAGGTTCAATCCCACCCCGAAGCAAAATGGCATGTCGGACTGGTACATAAGAACCTCTTCTCCGGCTCCGACCACCAGCGAGACAAAGAGACGCCGCTCATGCGCGCTACCATGCTGCCCGTGATGAAGGAATGCCGTATGGATCTGGTGCTGCAGGGGCATGACCATACATACGAAGTCATAGGGCCTGTAGATCCCGACACGCGCAAACCTATCCTGTCGGCGATCAGCGGAGACACATACAATGTCAAGGACGGAACGCTCTATTTCATCGGGGCTACATGCGGAGCCAAACGCTATACGCCGCTCACCCGCGAGGAGATGGAGGCATCGAAACATATTCATAAGGTAGAGAACTATTACGACCTCTTCACGGGGCTTTTTACCCAACCCGGAGCACCCTCTTATACCCGTGTTACGGTTAAAAAAGACCACCTTCTCTTGGAATCCTTCAAAGTGCAGGAGAATGGAAAAATAGAATTGTTTAACACCTTTAAAATAACACACTGATATGAAGAAATTCTACTATTTGCTATTAGCCGTCTGCTTTGTCCTGCCGGCATGCGACAAGCCGGTAGGTCCTGAAGAACCGGTTAATCCGGAGGACACCGTCAAAACCGAAATGACCAAATGGGAGGTGCTGGATACCATCTACACCGTAGCGGACTATACGGTCCCAAGCCATACGGCTTTCAAGATCGCGTTGACCAAGTGTGCCGCGGACTCATCCGAGGCGAATAAAGCGGCGCTGGATCAGGCGATTAAGAATCTGGTGCCGAAAGAAGAACCCTATTGTATGGTGGCTACGATCAACGGTGACCCTAAGACAAGGATGGGTTTCTGCTGGTTCACCAACGATGGCGTCACCGAGGGAGGAGTACAGATCGTTGCCGTGGAGAACGCAACGGAGGAAGACTTTGAAGGAGCTACGACTATCGCTGCTACTCCTAAGCAAACGAAAGGACTGCGATACACCGGTAAGGCGCGCTATATCGTCAATGCATCGGGGATCGGAGCCGGCACGCGGTATAAATATATCAGCCATAAAGCACTGGCGGAAAACCTGACGCCGGGTACTGCCTACTCCTGGCGTGTGGGATATGAAGGCCACTGGAGTCCGATCGGCCATTTCCGCACGGAGGATGCTTCCCAAGGTGAGTTCTCCTTCCTCATCATGAGCGACAGCCATATCATGAACGAGACCTATGTCAAGGAAGCACGCCGGTGCGCGCTGGCGGCTATCAAGACCGTTCCGGAGGCGCGTTTCTGCTGCTTCCCCGGTGACTTCGTCGAAGACGGAGACGCCAACAACAGCGAATGGGAATGGGAACGCTGGTTCGAGGAGTCCATGGAGCCGGTCATCAAAGCGATGCCGATGGTGCCTACGGACGGAAACCACGACGACAGCCCTAATATCAACTATACCTACCATTTCAACACCAATACGGATTTTAACACGAACTACACCTCCGCGCCGCAGTTCGAGGGAATCGTCTATAGTTTCGTCTATGGCGACGTGCTGTTCTATGTCTTCTCCATGCAGGATTTCTGGAGGGAGACGCATAGTTACATCAACTGGACTTCTACCTATCTGACCGAGCACCTCGGTACATGGTTCCGCGATCAGACAAAAGCCAATCCGGATACCAAATACCGTGTCTCGCTGGCGCATTTCAATCTCTTCTCCGGTTCCGACCACTCGACGGACGAAGAGCCGCCTCTCTTCCGCGCATGTATGCTGCCGGTCTTCAAGGACTGCGAGATAGACGTTGCGCTCCAAGGCCACGACCACACCTACGAAGTCATCGGACCGGTTAATCCCGACGACTGCACGCCGATCCTCTCTGCTATCAGCAACCGGGAAGAAGTAGCCGGAGGTAACAACAAGAACATGACCGGATATAAAGGCGGCACCTATTGCACCGACGATGGCACGTTCTATTTCATCGGGGCTACCTGCGGACACAAACGCTATTATCCACATACCCGTGCACGCATGGAGAATGATTACACCGAGGATCCGAATCTGCTTAAGGATAACAAGCATCATAACGTGAAGAATTATTTCGACCTCTTCACTGGTATGTTCGGCCAGCCTGAAGCGCCTACCTTCACGAAGATCACCGTCAAAGACGACTGTCTGGAGTTCAACTCCTATACGGCGGATGATGACGAAGGAAACGTCACCCTGCTTAACACGATGCGCGTCGTACGCACCAAGCCGCACAACGTACCGATGTTAAACTAATGGGGAAACAAGATATTCATTATTCACTAATCACTAATCACTACTCATTACCATGAAGCGATTTCTACTATTTTTGACGGTCTGCACAGCAGCGCTGTGCGCGTCAGCAGCTAACCACTACGTCAGCCAGACGGCCGGAGCGGACAGCAACGACGGTCTGTCTTGGGCTGCACCTATGCAAACGATCACAGCCGGTTTTGGCGCTTGCGCCGACGGCGACACTTTGTTTATCGCAGCGGGCACGTACAACGAGCATGTGACGGTTACCACGGGCAAGTTCGTATCCATCATGGGCGGTTACTCGCAGGATGGTTCTACGCGTGACCCGGAACTCTTTGAGACAATCATGGACGGAACGGATCTGGGGAAATGTCTTATCAAAGCCGAAGCGGAACCGACTGTTCCTTTGCTCTTTGATGGTTTGATACTCCAGAATTCAGAGTACGCTTCGTCCGGTAGCGCATCGTATATGCGCGGCAACATGACCCTCAACAATTGTATCATCCGCAACTGCCACTCGCAGTCGGCGGCGGCTGTCTATGCAAAGCAGGATAACAAAGCTCTTCCCTGTGTCATCAGCAATTGTCTTATAGAGCTCTGTTCTGCCGCCAGTTCGGCAAGTGCTATACATAGTGAAAATGCGACCATAGAGAACTGTATCATTCGCGGTTGCGAAGGCGGTTATGGCGCGGTTGTACTGCGTGGAGGTTCGATCACCAACTGCGTGTTCTATAATAACACAGGAGGAGATAGCTGGCCTAACTCCGGTGGTGTCTATAACCCTGCCGGTATTGTCACCAACTGTACCTTCGCCAACAACTGGGGTGCCCAGTACGCCGGTATTCACTCCGACAGCGAGGTCTATAACTCCGTCATGTGGGGCAACAAATCGGAGGACGGTTTTGCCGATCCGGCGAACTATATTGCCGGCAGCCCGTCGAGCCATAATATTGCTGACCAGGGATTCAACTCCTCGCCTTTCCTCAGCCTCTCGCTCAATGCCGATAATAGTGCCGACGACGGACCGCATTTCGTGGCACCGACTTCATTCGTTGGTCTGCCTAAGACACCGGCACAGATAGCCGAGATGCAGTCTGCCGATTGGTCTCTTGAAGCGGGTTCGTTCCTTATCGACAAAGGCACGGCTGCCAAAGCTCCTGCCTATGACCTCGCCGGTGTGGCGCGTCCCCAGGGCGGAGGCGTGGATGTCGGTGCGTATGAGTATGACCCCAATGCGCCGGTCGTTCCGCTCCAGGGAATAGACATCTTCCAGGACTCGCTCTTTATCTACGCCGAGAGTTCGGCTGCGGCTACGGTCATCTTCACCCCGCGCAAGGCGACCAACAAGAAACTGACCTGGACTTCCGACAATCCTGCCGTTGCTACGGTGGACATCCGCGGTGTGGTAACCGGCGTGGCGGAAGGAAAGACTGCCATCCGGGCTACCAGCGAGGACGGCGGATTCACCGATTTCGTGATTGCTGTGATAGCTCCCAAACCGCCTGTCCTCTACCCGCATGAGGTGCTGGAGGCAGATGCGCTCTACCCGATCGAGAACTACACCATACCGTCCTTCATACCCTTCTGGGTTGCTAAAGAGACCGCACGCGTGGATAGTTTCTGGGCTACGGATGAGGAGATAGCAGCTATCGCCGATAAGATTGCAGCGATGAACGAAGCGGCTACCAGACTTGTCCCGAAAGAGGAACCCTATTGCATGGTAGCCAATATCAACGGCAACCCCAGAACGAACATGGCATTTGCGTGGTTCACCAACGAAGGTATCATGGACGGCAAAGTGCAGATTGTTGCCAAAGCCCATGCCGTGGCGGCTGATTTCGAGGGAGGCAACGTCCTGACCATTGAGGCTACCCCTACCATCACCCAGGATCTCCGTTACGCGGTTTCCACTTCCGGTCTGCTCAAAGCTACCAAGATGTCTAACAAGACCGCTTTCAAATACGTGAGCCATAAGGCGATTGCTACCAACCTCACGCCGGGTACTGCCTACTCATGGCGTGTCGGATACGAAGGACACTGGAGCCCGATCGCACATTTCCGTACCCAGAGTGCGGCGCAAGGCGAATACTCCTTCCTCTACATGACCGACAGCCATATCCAGGATGCCGAGTATGTCGAGAACGCCAAATGGTGTGCTACCGCGGCGGCGAACACTGTCCCCGAAGCGCGCTTCTGCCTCTTCCCCGGGGACTTCGTGGAGACTGGTACTTCCGCTAACTCCGAGTGGGAGTGGGAGCGCTGGTTCGAGGAATCGATCAAGCCGGTGATCATGCAGATGCCGATCGTGCCGACCGATGGTAACCACGATGACAGCCCCCTGCTCAACTATGACTACCATTTCAATACGCCTACTGATTTCGCAATGTCCGTGCCTGCTTCCTATCGGCCGCAGTTCCATGGCATCACCTACTCCTTCGTCTATGGCGACGTCCTCTTCCTCGTTTACTCGCTTCAGGACTGGTGGCGTTCGTCGTCGGGAGAGGAATCCATGAAATCGACTTATCTGTCGAATGATGTGCGCCGCTGGTTCCGCCAGGAGATAGAGAAACACCCGAACACCAAATACCGTGTCACGCTCTCGCATAAAAATATCTTCTCCGGCTCGGGACACTCGGTGGATTCCGAGACGCCGCTCTTCCGCGAACTCATGCTGCCGATCCTCAAAGAATGTGAGATCGACCTCGCTATCCAGGGACACGACCACTGCTACGAAGTCATCGGTCCGGTCAATCCGGACACCCGCACCGTGGTGGAAGGCTCTATCACCGATATTGAGACGGTGGACATCAACACCAATACCAATATGACCGGTAAGAAAGGCGGTACGTTCACCACCGATGACGGTACCCTCTATTTCATCGGCGCTACCTGCGGACGCAAGCGTTACTATCCGTATGACCGCGCGAAGATGGATGCGAACTACGACAAACACAAAGTGACCAATTACTTCGACCTCATGACCGGTATGTTCGGCCAACCGGGTGCGCCGTCGTTCACCAAGTTCACCGTCAAGAGTGACTGTATCGAACTGAACTCTTATACCGCGAACCAGGATGGAACAGCGAACCTGCTCAACACCATGCGCGTGCGTCGTACCAAACCTCATACCGTACCTTTCCAAGGTATCGAGAATGTGAATACGCCGATGAGCGAGGGAGAGAAATTCATCCGCAACGGACAGCTCTTCATCCTCAAGAACGGCCGTGTATTCAACGTCCTTGGACAGAAAGTAGAACAATAAATAACCACCTAAAATTCTATTATTATGAAAAAGATATTTGCAATCTTCGCAGCCGTGCTGATGGCATGGGCAGCGAACGCAGCGGTGATCAATATCAATACCGGCACATCGGACGCGCTTCGTAAGGCTCTGAGCAGTGCTGCAAGTGGCGATGTCATCGTCATGGCGGCGGGTACGTATGTGGAGTCCAACAGCGATTATCTTGCTTTTACGGGCAAGAACGTAACCGTTATGGCGGAAGAAGGAGCGGAGGTAATCATCGTGCCGAAAGTGCCTGTACGTTTGAAAGCGGGCGCACGCGCCGAGTTTATCAATGTGAAGTTCGACTGCGGTCATTTGAGCGATCTGTCCAGCTATAGCGAAATCATCGTTGCAGCAGATGACACTGAGGGCAAGAAGGTGATTCTGGATGGATGCGAGTTCTACGGTTGGACCCAGAAGAGCAATGCTATCGTGCATGTCCGCAGTGACCGCCGGATGGATTCGGTAGTAATCAAAAACTGCTATTTCCATGACAACAAGTACACCTGCGTTTACTTGAAGCACGCAAGTATTCAAGGTGTGGAAATTGTCAATTCGACGTTTGCGAATGTGCTAACGGACGCGAATGCTCCTTCGGCGGCTCCGATTCAAGTGGATGCTACGAGCGGAACGGTCCTCATCGACCATTGTACGTTCTATGACTGCCAGGTCAAGAATACGGACTACGGAGCTGTCAAGATTCCGAATGCCATAGCCCCGGTGGTTTCCAACTGTATCTTCGCCATGCCCGAGGCGTATGACGGCGGTCGTGCTGTGTACAACACGGACGGAGAGGTGAAGAACTGTCTCACGTATAACTACTCCAAAGATAACAATACCGGTCTCCACTCCGGTCCGACGATTACGGCTTGTATCACCGGCGATCCTCTCTTCCGCGATGCTGCGAACGGGGACTACCACATCTCCGCCGGTTCACCCGTTTTTGGTGCAGGTACAGCTGAATCCGACCTCGGAGACCCGCGCTGGGTGCCTGTGATGGAGTACTACCTCGCCGGTTCGATGAACAACTGGACAGTCGATCCTGCATACAAACTGACGGCTAACCCCGGGAATGAAGGAGAGTATCTGATCTCCAAACTGTTCCTTGCCGGAGACCAGTTCAAGGTCATTATGTCTGATGGAGCGGAGATTGCGGCATGGTATCCGGACGGGATGGATAACAACTACGCCATCGCCCGTTCCGGCGAATACACCGTCTATTTCCGTCCCGACGGACTGGGAGGTGACGACTGGCACTACGGCTGTATCTATGCCGCGCCTGCTGACCTCGGACCTTGGTCTGCGTGGTTCGGAGACGCCGGCGGGCAGGAAGAGTTTGACTCGTATCTCACCTATGATGAGGCTGCCGCTAAAGCTACCGTCCACATCGCTTCTGACAGAACAGGTCAGTGGAGAGCCCAGATTAAATACCAGGGACCGGCTGCCGAAGACGGCAAGTGCTACCATGTCGCGCTGAAGATGAAAGCAAACCATGACATCTCCGGTGTAACCCTCAAATGGCAGGACGACAACAACACCCCGAATGTCATCTATGAGAACCAGTCTATCAACCTCGGTGCAAACGAAGAGTTCGCCTATGACGAAGTGGTCAAAGGTATTCTGGGAGAAAAAGGAAGCAACGGTATTCTTGTCATTGATTTCGGCTTTGCCCGCGCTGGCGACATCATCGATATCTACGGCGTGACCATCGAAGAGACCGAGTGTCCCGAACCGGAGAAATACTATCTCGTCGGTTCCTTCAACGAATGGGCGGCTACGGAAGACTATCTCTTTGCGGAGAATACCGCTGCGATGGGAGAGTACATGCTTGATACCAAACTCACAGAAGGAGACCAGCTCAAAGTGGTGGGCATCTCTGGAGAAAACGAGAACTATTATCCTGCCGGCTTTGCCAACAACTATGTCGTGGATGCCGCGCACGCCGGATGGGTGACTGTCTATTTCCGCCCTGCCGGCAATCCCGAATGGGATGCGTTCGGTGGTTATTTCTACATCAACGTCCGCCAGGGTATTGAGAATGTCGAAATGCAGACCAAGACCGTCAAATACATTGAGAACGGTCAACTCATCATCCTCAAGAACGGCACGAAATACACTCCCCAAGGCCAGCAACTCTAACAACTCCCTCCCCCCTCTCCCCCTTTAGGGGGCAGGGGGGCTTCCTCTCTCCCTTCCCCGTGCATTTCTCGCGCATCTTTGCGCGAGTTACTCCCCTCTTATCCTGCTGTAATCTATTAGCTAATCTTAGGTGATTCTTAGGTGATTGGTTAGTTAGTAAGCGCTTCACAGCAGTACCAAAAAAGAACCACGCCGAGAAGCCGGCGTGGTTCCATCACTCGTTTCAACGGGTAACACTCTTATACAATCCGTACCTCTATCCCCGCGGATTTCAGCTTGGAGATCATACCCGTCGGGATGGCCTGGTCGGTGATGATACAATCCAGCTCCGTGGCATTGGCGATATGGACGTAACTCCGTTTGTTGAATTTGGACGAATCGAAAACGGCTATCACTCTCTCTGCCTGCTGAATCATCATCTGGTTCAGCAGCGCTTCCTCCATATTAGGCGTCGAGACACCGTTCTCGAACGAGAAAGAATCCACACCCAGAAACAGCTTGTACCGGTTGAAATTACGCAGAACGGAGAGTGCTAACGGTCCTACTACGGAATGGCTGTTCACACGCACGTTGCCGCCTAAAAGGACGATGTCGAAACGCTTGTAACCCAGTAGCTCCGTGGCGATATTCATGGAGTTGGTCAGAATCCGCAAGTGCTGAAACTTATCCAGATGCTTCGCTATCTCCAACGTCGTGGTACCCGAATCCAGCATGATATAGTCGCCTTCCTTGATCATCTTCACCGCCTCCAGACCGATACGCTCTTTCTCTTTGAAATTGAACATCCGCTTCTTGGAGATAGCGGTATCCTCATTCGGGTTCTCTACGGGCTTGCGCATCGCTCCGCCGCGCGTGCGCAATAGCAGGCGGCGCGACTGAAGAATCGTAAGATCCTTTCGTATCGTTACTTCCGATATACCGGTCTCGCGGCTCAGGGCTACGACAGACACTTCTTCCTGTTGCTCCAACATGCGTAAGATCAATGCCCTACGCTCTTTGGCTGATGATGAATTCATAGTATTAGATATTAAAGTCTTTCATAGCGAATGCGGTGCAAAATTAACACTTTTTACTGACATATGCAAATCAAAATACTTTCGTTACTCTTTTCGAAACGTTGCGAAATAACTATTCGCATTATTTCGGATGCTATAAATCATTGTATTTCAATACCTCCGAATACATTGTTTCGAAAAATATGTTTAAGAGCATATAGTGATATTATATATTTATTAAGAAAAAAATAGTAATTTTGCAGTGCAAAATTGAAAAATGCCATATGAAAAAGTCATTGTATTTCTTAGCTATCGTTTCGGCCGCAATCGTTATGGCGGCATGTAATGGACCTAAAGCGGCGGAAGAAACCTCTGCCAATCCTGTTGACAAGATTCTCCTCAAGGATTTTGCTCCGGTGGTGGTCAACAACATCCCCGTAACGGCTGTTCAGCGCGCTAAGTTTGACATCATCGATATGCACGCCCATGACTACGCTTCCTCCGAGGAGGAGATCGCCCAGTGGTGCAAGACCATGGACGAAGTGGGTGTCCTCAATACCGCAGTGATGCATTGCTCGTGGATCGGACGTCCCTTCGAGGAATATGTAGAGGCTTATTCGGCGCATAAGGACCATTTCCGTTTCTGGTGCTGCTTCGATTATACCGATATGAGCGAAGCCGGTATCCAAAAAGCCTGCGAGACCCTGGCGCGCTATCATGAGATGGGAGCTATCGGTGTAGGTGAGTTAGGCGACAAGGGTGAAGGCGACACATATGCACGTCCCGGAGACGGAACAGGCATTCATATCGATGACCCGCGCATCCAACCGCTTATCCGCAAAGCCGGAGAACTCAAGATGCCGATCAGTATCCATATCGCCGAGCCGTACTGGATGTACCTCACGATGGACGAGACCAACGACGGTCTGGTTAATGCCGTTACATGGCATGTGGATACCACCAACTGCCTGGGTTACAACGCTTTGGTGCAGACCTTTGAGAACGCCGTTCGCGAGAACCCGAACACGATCTTCATCGCTTGCCACTATCTGAATATGAGTCACGACTGGCCGCGTCTGAGTGCGCTGCTGGACAAATATCCGAACATGTATGTAGATATCGCAGCGCGCGTTGCCGAGTCTGCGCACACGCCGCGCGCTACGCGTGAGTTCCTTATTAAGTATCAGGACCGCGTACTCTTCGGTACCGACAACGGCATGAGTCCTGAGATGTACCGCACGATTTTCCGTGTTCTGGAGACCAACGACGAGCATTTCTATTGCCCGGAGCTCGGTTACCACTGGGCGCTCTCCGGATTCAACCTCCCGGACGAAGTCCTGAAGAAGATCTATCACGACAACGCCGCCCGTATCCTCACGGAATATAAATAAACACACCATCCTATGAAGAAAGTCTTTTATCTTATATCTTTGAGTGCAGCGGTCTTTTGCCTGAATGCCTGCTCTCCGAAGCCGGACACTGAGCGTCTCATCTGCGCCGAAGCCGACATGCAGTCGTTCCCCTATAGTGAGAATGGTTTGCGCGTGGTGAAGCATCAGACGATCACGCCGGTACAAGGTGTAGAGGGTCTGGAAGTGGTGGAGACCTTCTTCGTCAACGAGGGCAAACCGATTACCGTCAAGGCGTACGAACTATGTCGCACGGAAATGGAGCCGAAAGACACCGTCGTTTGGTCGCTCCAGCCGAGCAGCACGAGCGCACGCATGGACTGGGTGCTGCCTGTAACGGAAGGCTTCCAGAAAGACAACTACCTCGGCATGAACAACTCCGATTACGGAGGCGGTATTCCGGTGGTGGACCTCTGGCAGAAAGACGGCGGTATGGCTATCGGTCTATTTGAGCCGGTGCTCCGCATGATCTCCATGCCGATAGAATGGAAACGGTATGACAACAAAGTGACCATGGCGCTCCGCTATGATCTGCCGGACGCTATCGAACTGGCTACGGGCGATACGCTGCATTGCTTCAAGGCCTTCCGCCTTTCCCACAAGGGTGATTACTTCAATGCCCTCCGTATCTTCTCGGATTATATGCAAACTAACGAAGGCGTACAGATGAAGCCCTCTGAGCCGGAAGCTTTCGAGCCGGTATGGTGCGCATGGGGATACGGACGTCCGTTTAAGATGGATATGGTCTTGGGCACACTCGACAAAGTGGCAGAACTCGGTTTTACCTGGGTGGATATAGATGACGGCTACCAGATCGCGGAAGGCGACTGGAACACCAACTCGTATTTCCCCGGCGGCGATGCCGACATGCGCCATATCACGGACGAGGTACACAAACGGGGCATGAAAGCCAAACTGTGGTGGGCACCGCTCGCGGCTGACCCCGATACCAAACTCGTCAAAGAGCATCCGGAGTACCTGCTGAAGACTGCGGAGTGGGCGCACGAATATATCACATGGTGGGACAGCTGGTATCTCTCGCCGGTGAACCCCGGCGTGGATGCTTATACCACCGACCTGCTGAAGATGTTCCTCCAGCGTTGGAACTTCGACGGTTTGAAGATCGACGGTCAGCACCTCAACTGCTGCCTACCCGACTACAATGAGACCTCGGGTCTCAACAGCGCCTATGACGCACCGGAGCAAATGCCTTCCTATTTCGGTAAGATCTACGATCAAGCCCGTGCGATGAAACCCGATGCAGTCATTCAGGTATGCCCCTGCGGATGTGCGGTCAACTATTTCTTGATCCCCGAGATCAACCAGGCGGTCGCTTCCGACCCGATGTCCTCCCGCCAGGTGCGTATGAAACGCAAAGCCTATGCCGCGATGGCGCCGCAACTCGCTTATTATGGCGACCATATCGAACTGACCGACGGAGGCGATGACTTCGCTTCACAGATAGGTACCGGTTCGGTTATCGGCACGAAGTTCACGTGGCCCAAGGACAATCCCGACTGGAACGAAGGTCCGTTCCTCCTTACGCCGGAGAAAGAGCAACTGCTCCGCAAATGGATGAAGATATATAAGGAGAACAACCTCGCCCGCGGCGAGTATCTGAATCTCTACACCTGGGGCTTCGATTACCCGGAGGCACACGTCATCCGCCAGAACGGCGCAATGTACTACGCCTTCTATGTGGATCCGGCGGCTCCGGAAGGCGCGATGGATCCTGCTCACGTAGATGCAGCTTCCGTTCCTGTTCCTTCCTTTGACGGTACATTGGAGCTCCGCGGACTCGATCCCGCGAAGACCTATACGGCAATCGAATACACGGCGGACGAACCCCGTGAGTTCGAAATCAGCGGCAGCAACCCCAAGATACATGCCGCCTTCACCAGAAGTTATTTGCTTAAACTAATCGAGAACTAGAATACTAGAATACTAGTCTACTAGCCCCAAAAACAATCAACTAAATAATTAACAACCATGAAACGATTTCAGACAATCTTTCTCAGCCTCTTAGTTGGTGTTTCTGCTTTTGCGGACATCAACGTAAAAGGTAAGGTTATCGATGCTGACACATCGGAGCCGATGATTGGCGTGAGTATTCTGGTGATGGGTACATCAACCGGAACAGTAACCGATTTCGACGGAAACTTCTCACTCACAGTACCCGACAAAGCGACACTCCAACTGTCGTACATGGGCTACAAGACCATTGAACTGCGTGCTGTGCCGGACATGAACATTATCATGGAGACCGATGCTCAGCAGTTGCAAGAGGTAGTCTCTCTGGGTTATTCCGCAGTGAAGAAAGCCGAACTTTCCTCCGCGGTAGTTACGGTTTCAGCAGACCAGTTGACCGATGTCACCACTTCCGATATCGGTAACATGCTGCAAGGTAAAGTGGCAGGTCTGACGGTTTCTAACGCAGGCGGTCAGCCGGGTGATGCGGCGCAGATCCGTATCCGTGGTACAGGTTCTATTACCGCTGGGTCCGACCCTGTTTACGTAGTTGATGGTGTCATGGGTGGTACCTTCAACCCCAATGACGTAGAGACCATCTCCGTCCTCAAGGATGCAGGTTCTACCGGTATCTACGGTGCTTCCGCTGCAGGCGGTGTCATCGTCGTTACTACCAAATCCGGTAAGAAACACGACAAAGTGCATGTGGACATCAAGGCTACTGCCGGTGCTAAACAAGCTCTTTTCGGAAACTACCGCATGATGAACGCAGAAGAGCTTTATAAATACCACCGCTCATTCTTCTCCAAAACTGTGTTTAATGCTACTTACCCGAAATTGAATACGTTGCCTGACATTAATTGGCAGAACGAGTTCTTCAAGACCGGTGTGATCCAGAACTACAACGTAGCGGTTCACGGCGGTTCCGAGCACGTAGGATATTACGTATCCCTCGACTACTTCGGAGAGCAGGGAACGCTGAAATCTACCGGTATGCAGAAAGTAGCGGGTCACGCTTCGCTCAAAGCCGACATCGCTAAATGGCTGGATATGAACGTGAAGCTGGACTTCTCCAAATCGACAGTGGATTATCCGTCGAGTTGGACGATGCTGGGCGATGCTTTCTATAAGATGCCATGGGACAACCCCTATGCCTATGATGAGAATGGTAACCTGACCAACCAATATGTACGTATCGATCATGGTGCACGTCCGGATAACGGTGCTAAATGGTGGAGCCAGGAGACCTGGAACTCACTCCATGGTACCAAATACAACTACACCAAATCGGATAACTTCGATTTCTCAGGTGTACTCCAATTGAACCTCCATTTCACGGATTGGCTCCATTTCACGACTACCAACACCTTCGGTGCCGGTCACTGGTTGAGTTCTACCTTTATCGACCCCCGTACCTACGACACTTCTTATCCGAACGGCTACGTAGGCAAGGACGTTGGTATGAGCAAATCTTTCGGTACTACCAATATACTGAAGGGTGGTTACCAATGGGACAAGCACTCCTTCAACGCTATGGCGGGATTTGAGTATGGTTTCTGGCAGACCGAATACACCTCCGCTTCCGGTATAGGCATGCCGAGCGGTGTGGACGCCCTTAACTCTTCTTCGCCTCTTGCCAACAGCGGTTATATCATGCCGGGTAAGAGCTGGGCTGCTTTCATCCAGGCTTCTTACGACTGGAACAAGCGCTATTTCATTACCGCTACCTACCGCGCAGAGGCAAGCTCGGTTTTTGCTCCACAACATCGTGTAGGTCACTTCCCCTCTGTGGCTGCAAGCTGGCTTATTTCCAACGAGGACTTCATGAAAGGTCAGGACATCGTTTCCTTCTTCAAACTCCGTGCTTCCTACGGTATTGTGGGGAATAACAATATTCCTGCTTACAAATACCTCTCTACTTATGCTTTGAATAAACTCTATCAGAGTAACGTGGCTGGTAGCCCGAGCCGCCGAGCTAACCCGTATCTCCACTGGGAGACCGCTAACATGGCTGCCGTTGGTATTGACCTGACCTTTATCAAACGCGTGGATATGTCTATCGACCTCTACCAGACCGACAACACGGGTCTGCTGCTGAATGTGCCGCTGGCTCCGTCATCCGGTTTCTATGAGGTGATGCAGAACGTGGGTAAAGTTCGCAACCGCGGTATTGAGTATCGCATCGACGCGAATATCATCAATATCGGCAAATGGCGCTGGGACGTAGGCTTCAATATCGGTTTCAACCAGAACCGCGTAGTAGAATTGCCGAACCATACGCCAATCCAGCAACAAGCTTCTTCGGTTAACCAGCAGATTAAAGAAGGACAGGATATCTATACCTGGTATATGAAGGAATGGGCAGGAGTTGATCCGGCTAACGGTGACCCGCTCTGGTACGTGGTGGATGCAAACGGCGATTATGTACTCGACGGTGCAGGCAACAAGACTACTACCAATGACTACAACGCTACCCAGGCGCACGCCGTAGGTAAAGCTACACCGCTCTTCTCCGGTGGTCTTAATACCCAACTCAGTTGGAACGGTATCTTCATCCGTATGAACTCCAACTTCCAGTATGGTAATAAGATTTATAACTACACCCGTCAGTCATCTGATGCCGATGGTGCATACTTGGGCTACAACCAGCTCTCTGTAGAGAACTCCAAACTCGGCTGGAGCCGTTGGCAGAACCCCGGTGACATCGCTACCCACCCGAAAGCTCAGTTGAATGGTAATAAGAGTGCGAACCAAGTGTCTTCACGTTATCTGGAGGATGGTTCCTACTTCCGCCTCAAGAACCTGACCGTAGGATACGATTTCCCGATTTCGCTGATCAAGAAAGCGCACATGACCAAGTGCCGTATCTATTTCAGCGCGGACAACCTCTTTACGGCTACCAAGTTCTCGGGTATGGACCCGGAAATCACGTTGGAGAAAACCACCTACAGCCTCGCCGGCTTCTATTCCGAGAACTATCCTGTAGGTCGCACCTTCCAAGGTGGTGTGGAGATTTCGTTCTAATCTCGTAATAACGTAATAACGAAAAAAGGATTGAATTATGAAAACGAAAACTTTATATTTAGCCGTAGCACTCGGAATGATGCTCGGTTTCAGCAGTTGCAACCTCGACACCTTCCCCTCGGATGAGTTGAATAGCGACCTGCTGCTCCAAGACCCTCAAGGAGCGGAGTATATCATGGATGGTGTGTATGCCATCCTGAAGGACGAAGTGGACTTCCTCGGATATGCTTCGGGTAACTGCTATGTGCGCCATTACTTCCAACTCTCGGAGTTCCCGGCTGACAACATCTGCCTCTCCGCGCACACCACCGACCCGCTCTATGAGGCTACCGCCTATTCGATGAATGATGGCCTCAAGAACGTTGGTACCCTCTGGATGGTGGCATACAAAGGTATCTACATGACTAATACCGTTATTGAGACCTTGGACGAGACCAAGGAGGAAAGCAAACAGTTATTAGGCGAGGCATACTTCATGCGTGGTCTGCTGCACTTGCATCTGGTTACGCTCTATGCGCTGCCTTATAGTTATGGCCGCGATAACCTCGGTGTGCCGTTGAGAACTTCTACTTCTTCGGAAGTAACCGTTCGTAATCCGGTCGGCGAAGTATATGACCAGATAGTGCTCGACCTCCGCAAGGCAGCGGACCTCATGGGTAAATCCCGCGGCAACGCCGGTTATCCGTCTAAGGAAGCTGCGCTCGGTGTACTCAGCCGCGTTTACCTCTATATGGAGAAATACGACGATTGTATTGCTACTGTAGAAGAGGCACTCAACGGAGCTGCACCGGACTCCAAACTGGAGCATGGCGCTGACTATGCAGCTTATTTTGCAAATGCCAAGACTTCCAAAGAGACTCTATTCTGCATCGCGCATGAGACTTCCGACGACCGCGGCCAGTCCTCTACCGGTTCGATGTATCTCAAAGACGGTATCGGCTGGGGTGAGGTCTATCCTTCTGACCCGATTATGTACCTCTATGAGCGTCATCCGGAAGATCTGCGTTACAATAGTTTTATCATACCCCAGTTCTCGGGCAACCCGGGTAAGAAAGTGTATGTCACTATTCCTGCTGCGGAAGGTGATCCGGAAACTCCGCATATCAAGTACAGGACCAACCTCATTGACGACGGAGCAGGCAACTACTCCTTCAAGGGTGCCGATAATGCTACCTATGCTATCGAGAAACGTATGGTTAACGGTGAGGGCGAGAAAGACGCTTCCGGCCCGTACTTCGAATACCACGCTAACTATATGGGCGAGGATTGTCTGGTGCGTATCAACGACGATGTAACCCTCCGTACCGGTTATACAATCCCGATGGTTTTCATCAATAAGTTCAGTTATCAGGACGGCAACCCGATGCTTTCCTCGCCGGTAATGTGCCGTTGGGCGGAGGTCATCCTCAACCGTGCCGAGGCATATGCACGTTCCGGACAGGATGCAAAAGCGCTGGATGATGTCAACGTCATCCGTACACGCGCCGGTATTCCTACTTATACGGCCGGAGATCTCCAGGGCTATTCATCCGTCACCAATATCGTAATGGATGAGCGCCGCATGGAGTTGGCGTGGGAAGGACATCGCCTCTTCGATATGTGCCGAAACAAACTGCCGATGGATCGACGCTACGCCGGCGCGCAACCGTACAAAATCGTGGATCCGGTTAACGAACCGCACATTATCTATCCTATCCCTAATAACGAGTGGACCGTCAGCGGAATCCCTCAAAACCCGGGATACTAATTATAGACAAAAGTAAAAAGACCGCTTCGCTCAAAGAACACTACGTTCAAAGCCGACTTTCGACTTTTCGTGAGTGAAACGAACGGTCTTTCGACTAATAGAAAAAACAACCAATCAACATTATTTTATTAACCCCTAAAAAACACAAAAATTATGAAAGCAAATTGGAAAATTGCATTGATGTGCTTTGCAACTGTAGCATTCTTTGCTTGTAAACCTCAAAACGCTCCGGACAACCAAGGTGGTAACGGTGGTGGCGGAGGCGAAGACACCGAATTCGTATCCAAGGTTAGCGTAAGCGACAAGTCCATCGCTGAGTGGGCAACCCTGCCGGCAGAATTTGTTGCTTCTTGCACTTGCCCTGCTGGCGCTGCAATGGACGCTCTGAAAAGCGCTAAGGTCTATGCAGACCAAGTGTACATCAACATCCTCGTTGAGTACGATCCCGAGCAGATTGTTGACCGTGCATGGCCTGCTTTCCACGTTTATATGAATGTGGATAACAGCGACGAGACCGGCGGTTATGGAGATCAGTTCCTGGATCCTAACGCAGACATCCTCTTGGAGACTGCTGTCTTTGCAGAGGGAGAACCGCACAACTACAATCCTGCTGTATTCAAATGGTGGGGAGAAGTTGGCGGTAACGGCTGGGCATGGACCGAGCACTGGGAAGAAGAAGGTTATTATACGGATGGTGATGGCCTCAAATGGGGTGCAATCATTGGTGAAGATGAAATGCCTATCGGTAACAGCCAGATCATTGACGACAAGTACATTGAGATCCAACTCCTCCGTGAGTTGATCCCTGCTGGCAATGCTAAAGGCTGGGCTGACGAGTTCGGTATCGGCTTCGACATCCAGCAAAACTGGAGCTCGGTTGGTTTCCTGCCTTGTGCTGAATCTACCGACGACAATGCTGCAGGTCATGCTCGCAAACTGCAAGTTAAGATTGACAAACAATAAGTTTCCGGAACTTAGTCAATTTTAACCCAAATCGGCCATTAGTGTTGTGATGATTACGGATTTATTTTTGAGCAGATTTTTCATCGGTTTAAAGGCGCAATGGGGTTCCATTGTAACTGAAAAGCGATAAAAAAGATGGCAAAAAGAAAGCCTCGTAAGCGCAAAATGGTCTAATGACCGATTGGGGTTACCCCCACAACACAATTAAGCTTAATCAATGTTGATTGAAGGTGCCGGTGTGCGGGCACACCGCCCCACACCGGTACCGTTTTTTATTAAATAGCTCCATCGCTATGAAAAAAATATTCTCAATTCTCAATTCTCAATTCTCAATTATTGCCCTTGCGTTCAGCATGGCAATGACTGCCTGCAACACCAATAACCCGGAACCCCAAGGAAACACCATTACGTTTACCGAGTCGGACGAAATCTTCCCGAACCCGGAGCGTGGTCTGTTTGCACAAGGGTACTATACCTCGGCAAATCTTAACTCACATCTTAGAGCGGATGTAGTTAATGATAATCGCAACGCCGCTAATAAAATGACCCTCTACCTTAACTCTTACTATCTGACGGATTATATGGAATCCGATATCCCCCAAGCGTTCCTTGATCGCTTGGATTCTAACATGAATGCCCTGCGCAAAGGCGGCGCCAAAGCCGTGGTGCGCTTCTCTTATAAAAGTAGCATGGACGCCAAAGATAAACCTTGGAACGCTACCCCCGAATGGATTCACAAACACATCGACCAGGTAGGTCCTTATCTCCAAAAAAATGCCGATGTGATTCTTTGTGTGCAATGCGGATGGCTTGGTTCGTGGGGAGAATGGTATTATGTGGACAACGGCTACAAAATGAACCCGACGAGAGATTCTGATTTCGAAATGAGATGGGAAGTACTGGAACATTTCCTGCGCGTAATCCCCGAAAGCCGGCAAGTAGCACTTCGTATCCCGTCTTATAAGATGCGTTGGCTTAAGATGCATGGCGACAGCGCTATGACGCCGCTGTCGGAAGAAGAAGCATACCAAAACACGATTAAAGCCCGTATAGCCGGACATAACGACTGCTTCGTTTCCTCCACTAATGACGTAGGAACCTATGCGAAACAAGAAGAGCGCGATTTCTGGGCTGCCGATACCAAATATACATTTATGGGTGGAGAAACTTGCGAGAAAACAAAATTCTCGGAAGGTGAGAATGCTATCAAACAAATGGAGCGTTACCACTGGACCTATATCAATAAGGATTATCGCGAGTCGGTAACCGGTATGTGGCGCGGAGACGGCACCATGGATATCATGCTACGCCGACTCGGCTATCGCTTTGTCTTGGATAAAGCTATCCTTACCCCTGCCCCGAAAGTAGGAGAAGAGTTCAAAGCATACTTTGTCCTCCGCAACGTAGGCTTTGCTGCGCCGAACAACAAACGCGATGTGGAACTCATCTTTGTGGACGCTGCCTCCGGCAAGAAATACGTCTATCCACAGACGGCAGCCGACCCGCGCTTCTGGCTGCCCGAGGAGGAGCATAAATTCACCCTCGCTTGCACCCTCAATGATATGGCTCCCGGACAGTACAAACTCTATCTCAACCTGCCCGACCCCTATCCTTCCATCCATGATGACCCCCGCTTCTCCATCCGCCTCGCTAACGAGAACGTCTGGGAAGAAGAGACGGGTTACAACTACTTGACTACCGTCAATGTAGAATAACTCCTTTGCCATGTCGTCATGTCGTCATCTCGTCATGACGAATAAACTTTTAACTAAATGTCCCAATGGTAAATAAATCGTACATCGTAAATCGTCCAATCGTCCTTGTCTTGTACTTGGTACTTTGTCCCTTAGTACTTAGTGCACAATCCTGGTGGGGCGCTTCCGTAGGCCTCGGTCATGAGCAGCCCTATACGGACCTGCCTGCCTTTGACCTCAACGTGCAGGACGCCAATAACCAGCTCGTGCCCCTCTTCCTCTCTTCCGAGGGCGAATACATGTGGTCGGACGGCGCATTCTCGTTTTCCGCCATGCATGGCGAAATCAAAACCTCCGTGTCTATGGAGCGCGTCAAAGCCGGTACGACTCTACGTGAGGCCTACATGGCGGCGCAGGCGAGGTATTTCCCGGCTAACGGACAACTGCCCGATACCCTCTTCTTCACCATGCCGCAGTATAACACCTGGATCGAACTGATGTACAACCAGAACCAGGAGGATATACTGCGTTACGCCCACGCCATCATCGACAACGGCTTCCCTGCCGGCGTACTCATGATAGATGACAACTGGCAACGTTACTACGGCAACTTCGATTTCAAAGCGGAGCGTTTCCCCGATCCCAAAGGGATGATGGACGAGCTCCATGCCCTCGGCTTCAAGGTCATGGTATGGATATGCCCCTTCGTCAGCCCCGACTCGCCCGAGTTCCGCGATCTGGAATCCAAAGGCTATCTGCTCCGCAACGCCAACGGCGGTACGGCGGTCCTCAACTGGTGGAACGGCTATTCCGCTTGCTATGACCTCACCAACCCCGAGGCGGCGGACTATTTCGTCTCCGTCCTACGTAAGGCGCAGGAGCGCTACGGCATCGACGGCTTTAAGTTCGATGCCGGCGATAACAACTGCTATGCCTCCGCGCCTCTCAAAGCCTATGACCCCTCAGCCACGAACGTAGATCATACCACCTCTTGGGCGAAGGTAGGTCTCTCCTTCCCCTTCAATGAGTACCGCGCGTGCTGGAAGATGGGCGGGCACCCCCTCGTACAACGTCTGGGCGACAAGGACTACAGTTGGGATGCGGTCCGCCAGCTCATTCCGCAGATGTGCGTCGCAGGACTCTTGGGCTACGCCTACGCCTGCCCCGATATGGTGGGGGGCGGACAATGGGCGGCGTTCCTCGATATCAGCGAAGATGCGTTTGATCAGGCTCTCATAGTCCGTTCGGCGCAAGTGCACGCACTCATGCCGATGATGCAGTTCTCCGTAGCGCCCTGGCGCATTCTCTCGCCGGAGAACCTCGCGATCGTGCAACGCATGGCGAAACTCCATGCCGCTTTCGGACCCTATATCATGCGTTATGCCCGCCAAGCCTCACAAACAGGCGAACCTATCGTGCGCCTCATGGAGTACCAGTTCCCGCACCAGGGATTCGATACCTGCAAGGACCAGTTCATGCTCGGCGACAAATACCTCGTCGCGCCCGTGGTGGATACCCGCCTCGAACGCGAAGTGCGTCTGCCCAGAGGCACGTGGCGTGACGACCAAGGCAAACGCTACCGCGGCGGCAAGATCTACCGGATCTCCGTTCCCTTGGAGAGACTGCCGTATTTCGAGAAAATAAAATAGACCGCACTGCGTGCTCAAAGAACAAAGACCGCGGCAAGCCGCTCAAAGAGAAAAGCTAAGTATGACAATACATAATTTCAGAGAATTGGTAGCTTGGCAAAAAGCAATGCAGTTAACCAAAGATGTGTATACTGTAACACAATCTTTTCCTGCTGAGGAGCGTTTTGCATTAACATCCCAAATTCAGCGTGCAGCAGTATCCATACCTTCAAATATAGCAGAAGGCGCAGGACGTCCTACTCAAAAAGAATTAGTACATTTCTTGTCGTTTTCATTAGGGTCTGCGTATGAATTGGAGACGGAGTTGTTGCTTGCAGAAGCTTTAGGGTACATCAGTGCTATACAGTCAGAACAGCTTAACACCGCTATCGTAGAGGTGCAAAAATTAGTGTATTCGTTAATGAGAAAATATAACCCGTCGTAAGTAATCAGGCTTTTTTCTTTGAGTGAAACGGTCTTTTTTCTTTCGACTAAAACTAATCAATTATGAAAGACAAACTTTGGCTTCTTTTTATCCTCATCACCGTAGTCACATGGGGTGTATGGGGAGCGTTCTCCGGCTATCAGATCCAGAATGGTATTCCTGATACCGTAGTGTATATCCTCTGGGCGCTGTCAATGATCCCTTGCGCTATCGTTGCGCTCGTTATCAACAAAGGCAAGTTCATGCACGACGCCAAATCGGCGCTGCTGGGCTGCACGGTAGGTCTGCTCGGAGCGGGAGGCCAGCTGGTGCTCTTCAAGGCACTCACCCTCGGACCCTCCTATATCATCTATCCGTTTATCTCCATGTCGCCGGTCATCGTGATCACCCTCGCCGCTGTCTTCCTCAAGGAGAAAGCCTCGCGGTGGCAGATAGCCGGTATCGTCGTGGCGCTCATCGCTATCCTACTCCTCTCGCTGGAGACGGGTCAGGAAGGCAGCCCCGTATCCGGATGGCTGTGGATAGTGCTCGCCGTGCTTGTTCTCTTTGCCTGGGGTATCCAGGGCTTCTTCATGAAGTTTGCTAACAACTCCATGGACGCCGAGTCTATCTTCGTCTGGATGGCGCTCACGGCGCTGGTCCTCATCCCCGTGGCGTATTATATGAACGGCGATGCAGCGGCTTTCTTCGCCGGTACACCCGTAACCGGTAACCCGTCACCCGTAACCGCTTCTCTCGGCTGCTTCGGCATCCAGATCCTCAACTCGATAGGTGCCCTGACGCTCGTCTATGCCTATCGCTATGGCAAAGCCGTTATCGTCTCCCCCATGGAGGGACTCTCGCCGATGGTGACCGTGCTCCTGTCGCTTATCATCCTAAGCGTTATACCCAATCCGCTGCAGATAGCAGGTATCTGCTGTGCCGCCTTCGCCATGTACGCCCTCTCCAAATAATCTAAAATATTATTAACCCCTTAAAATTACTGTATTATGAAAAAATCTTTACTTTTTGCAACTGCCCTCTTTGCAGCATTAACCCTCAACGCACAACAAGCAATCAACATTGATCTTAGCAAGTATCAGAAAGCTGGTGGTAACGTTGATGAAGTAACTCCTACTCTTGCGGACGGTATTCTTACTGTAGAGTACAATTTTACCACTGCATGGGCAAATGGCGGTGTGGAGTATGCGCTTGCAAACCTTCCGCAAATCGATTCGATTGCTTTTGATTATAAGGGCGACCTAAGAGCTACTGAATGGGTTTCTTTCCAAGTCTATATCAAGGATTCGGAAGGTATCCGTTGGTATAGTTCCGCAGCCGATCTGAGTATCTCCTCATGGGTGGCAGAGTGGCAGAGCAAGTGCTATATGCCGTCGGATGTACTATGGGATCCGGCTCCTGCATATCCTATCGGAGAAAAGCCTTTTGTAGCTATAGGATTCTTGGCTAACCCGCAAAATCCTACAGAGGCATCCTTCGCTATCAGGAATGTGAAAGTGTTTGTTCCCGGCTCCGGTACCGGTATCACCAATGTATCGGCTACTCCCAAGGCACAGAAGCTCATCCGTGACGGTCAGATGCTGATCATCCGTGACGGCAAGACCTTCAACGCCATCGGCGCAGAGATGAAGTAATTTATTTACTCTTGATAGGACATCTATGAAAAACTTCCCTTGTCTTTTATCTTGGAGCGTAGCGGTCTTGGCTCTTTTAGCCATAGGCGGTCTATCCTCGTGCGAGGCAGCACCCCAACTCGTCTATAACGGCGACACTCTGGCTTGGAACACCGACTGGAAACGCACCCAATGCGGCACGCTGGACATCTCCAAAAACATCATCGAGGTCTCCGGCATCGCCTGCTCCCGCGTCACGCCGGGATATATATGGATGCAAAGCGACGAGCGCTCCAATTATATCATCGCTACCGATGAGAAAGGAGCGGAGCGCGCCTGCAAAGTGAAATTCCCTAAATCCATCCGCTGGGATTGGGAGGACCTCTCCGGAGGCGTGTACGAAGATAAGAACTACCTCTTCATAGGCGCTTTCGGCGATAATGAGGAGACGGACGGCAACTATTCCGTCATCTATTTCGAAGAACCGGCTATTGACCCTGTCGCCACGCCTGAGATAACCGTCACGCCCGGTAATATCAAGTTCGTCTATCCCGACGGAAAGAAGCATAACTGCGAAGCGCTGATGTATGATAATCTCACCCAAACGATCTTTATCATCACCAAGGTCTATTATAATGTCTGCCAGGTCTTCTCTATGCCTTTCCGCCTCGACTACGGAGATGAGACCCAAACCCTGACCTATATCTGCGATCTTGGCGTACGCTCCGACCTCGGCTATAGCGAGAAGAACCAGCCCTACAAAGGCTTCCACCTCGTCACCGGAGCGGACATTTCGCCTGACGGCAGGCATATCCTGATCAAGAACCATAATAATATCGTCGCTACCTATTCGTGGATCCTCTATTGGGAGCGGCAGGACGGCGAGAGTGTTGCCGATGCGCTGGCGCGCCAACCACAACCCCTCAAATGCTATTCCTACGAATGGCAGGGAGAAGCTATCTGCTGGCTGGACAACAATACCTTCTATACCACCTCCGACGCCGATGACGGCAACCCGCCGATCTATAAATACACCCGCAAATGGCCCGAAGGGATCAATGACCCGATAGTAAATGACCAAATGGTAAATCGCCTCATTATGCTTGGCACTACCCTCTTTGTCCGCTCTGCCGAAGGTCTTTATACCCTCGATGGCAGAAAGGTGGAATGAGAGAAATAACATACTTTTTGGTAAAAAGACTCACATCCCCGTGGGTCTTTTTTTGTTGAAAAAAATACCCTCTGCTATTGCATATATCACAAAAAATGTGTAATTTTGCACTCGAAAAACAACAACGACGCTAATGGAAGCATCAAGCAATGACCGTAAATGCAAGAAAATCAGCGAATTACCAGATGGGGGGGGGTAAAAGCCCTCTTCGCAAATATTATTACGACTATAAGGACGAAGTGATCTTCGGTTCGTTGTTATCAGTAGCGGTGATTGTCAGCAATATGCTCACGCCGCTTATTCCTGTAGGTATATTCCATTCCATCGTTATGCCTACTCTCTATACGATGATCGCTACCTTCTGCGGCGGTAGCGCGTGGCTCTTTTGGCGCCATAATGATGGCAAACGCATGCGTAAGATTATGGCGGGGATCATGCTGGCATGGACGCTAATCACGGTTGGCGGACTCATAGCAAGATACAGGAGCGATGCGCCGGAGATAGCGGACGGTATTTTCTCCATACAGGGATGGGAGTTTGTACTCGGAGATATCCTCGCATGGATGCTGATGGTCTATCCCGCCGAGTTCCTCCGGCCCGGGTGGCTCACGTGGAGAAAAGCCTTCGCGCAGCTCACCCCTGTTGTTCTCGTCGGAGCGTTGGACTGGTGGCTGGATATAGACCTCAGATGGCTCTTGGCAATCTATCCGCTCTTTATCCTGTTTTTGCTCTTCCGCCATGTGCATGTCTATCGCGAGTGGTGCGAGGAGAACTTCGCCTCCATGGATGATATAGATTTCCAGTGGGCGGTGCGCTATCTGATCATGGTCTTTATCGCCGGGTGCTCGTTTGCCTATATGTGCTTCTCCACTGTTCCTACATATGCTTTCACCCAGATGTGGCTGCTCTTCTTCCTGCTTTTCTATAGCACGGAGAAGATCTTCTTCCGTCCGGACCCATGGGAGAAGATAAAAGAAGAGGAACAGGAACTGTCCAAAACTGCCGTAGCGGTCCCCGTGGAGGATGCCGAGGCGCAACTACCGGCTCCGGACAGTTCTTCCAATCGTGCACGTCTGGATGAATGGATGGAGAAGGAGAAACCTTATCTCAATAAAGACTTCCGTTTAATTGACCTCATGCAGGTATTGCCGATGAACAGGACCTATCTCTCCCAGTTCATTATGGCTGAATACGGATGCAATTTCTACCAGTTCGTGGCTAACTACCGCATCGAAGAAGCAAAGCGCCTGATGCGCGAAAATCCGGGTCTGAAAATTCAGGACATCGCGGAGCGATCGGGGTTCTCTTCACCGGTGGTCTTCTCTCGTACTTTCGTCAGAGAAACAGGGGTAACACCATCAGAATGGGACGCGGCTATTGATAATTCGTAAAAAATAGTGCTTTTTTCTTAACAATAAAGCAATAATTGCTCTATACTATTGCGCGAGTGTAAAATTTTTAATAATTTTGCGCTCGCTTTTAATACGCGTAGGTATTTACAACATGTAAGGTGCAAAAAAAGATAAAATAATGATTCATTTTCGCTATATATTGTTCGGTTTGCTCACTTTAGGGATGTCGCTCATTCCTACGCGCGCGCTGTGCGCAATGGCGAGCGCGGATGACTCGACAAAGGTGAAACGGGAGGCTAAAGATGAGGTGGTGGCTATCAAGAATAACCTCCTCTACGATGCTGCCGCTACGCCGAACCTGCAGCTGGAGGTGAAGATGGCGCCGAAATGGAGTATGGAGTTCGGCGTGGGATTCAATCCCTTCCCGCTGGATGATACCAAGTTCCCCAAATGGCGCCACCTCATGGTCAGCGTCGCTCCCCGATATTGGTTCTGCAATGTGTTCAACCGCGGCTTTGTTTCTATCAACGCCGCCTATGCGATGTTCAACGTGGCGGGCGATGCCTACCCCGTGAGCTGGATGTACAAGGAGGTTAAGGACGGGCGTTACGAGGGACATGCCGCTATGGCGGGTGCCAGCGGCGGATGGCATTTCCCCATCAAACCGTATTTCAGCATCGAGTTGGAAGGCGGTGTGGATGCCGGCTACGCATGGTATCGGCAATACGAATGTAAGCATTGCGGCGATATGCAGGCTCAAGGCGGACGATGGCTGGTGCTACCGAAGATAGGCGTCAATCTGGTCTTCCCGCTCGGAGGCGACGAAGAGTCGCTTGCTCGCCGTTGCGACTGCGAGAAACTGGAGACCGCCGCAGAGGCAGCGGCTGCTGCAGCAGCTACTGCGGTGGCAACTACGGCAGCATCTGAAACGGACACGATTGCACAAGAGGACCGGTTTGCACCATCTGACACCCTCGCCCGGGAAGAGCCGGAACAGGCTGTCGCTGTAGCAGAAGAGCCTGCTGCCAGAGATCATGCGCCGAAGCGCGAGGAACAGCCGGCTGAAGAGGCTATAGCTAAGACGGAGCCGGAGCAGGCGATTGCCAAGACCGAGCCGGCAGAGACTCCGGCAGAACCGGCAGGACCTGTTGTCCCGGTTATTCCTGTTGCTCCGGAGGAGGAGCAGGCGATTGCCAAGACCGAGCCGGTGGAAGAGATGCCGGCAGAGGAACCTGCTACGGAAGAACCGGTGGAAGAAGTCGTAGCGCATAAGGTGCTGAGCCTCGGTCCGCGCAACGGATACTTGTATTTCGATGTCGATGTATCGAAGATGGACCGCTCCTTCCTGGAGAACGACGAACTGATGGCGGACATTCTGGATGCCTTGGGAGAAATACTGGCAGATACTACGCTCCGCATATCGCGCATCGAGGTGACGGGCTTTGCTTCCTTCGACGGACGGCTCGCGTATAACATCCGCCTGGCTGCCGCGCGTGCAAAGACTATAAAGGAACAGATGCAGGCTGCTTATCCGCAGTTGTCGGACAGCCTCTTCGATATCACCAACGGCGGTGAGAGCTGGGAGGACCTGCGGGAGATGCTGGAGAAAGTGGACTTCGAGGGAAGAGACGAAGTGTTTGCTATCATGGATGAGGAGCCGGATCTGGACCTCCGCGAGAAGAAGATCAAAGCCCTCCACGGCGGCGCTACCTATCGCTATATGCGCGACGAGTTGAAACATATCATGCGTAACCTCGGACGCATCACGGTTAACATCGAGAGAAAATAACCACAAAAAATATTATTAACACAAAACAGAAACAAAAAAAACATTAAATTAACTTTATTTATTAACCGATTAACTAAATGTTTAAAACAATGAAAAAGATGACATTTTTGGCTTGTGCAGCGATGCTGACAAGCGCCATCGCTTTTACAGGCTGTAAGGGCGACCAAAATGCACCGGAGAAAGCGCAGGAGGTGGTTAAGACCCAGTTCTCTATTGCTTTGCCGAATCAAATCAAATCCGGTCCTAACCGCATGCCGGGTACCACAGTTCAGAAGACCGGCATGCCACAGTTCCAGGGAATGAGCGATATCACTCTCGTTCCGTTCGCAAAACAAGGAGTGATTACTAGTTCTGACACTCGTCTGGGTGACAACATCACAACTGCTTCCAATCCTGTCGCTCTTATGACAGTGACCAAGGCTGACATTGAGAGTCATCCATCCAATGCTAAGGTGTTTGAAGATGTAACTATTCCTCTGACCACCGGTTCGTTCCTTTTCTATGCTAAATCCGCAAAAGCTGGTGAGAAGTTTGAAACCGGTTCGTTGATTGCTAAGAATTTGGCAAATGACAAAGAGCCTGCTGATTTTAAATTCAGTCTCGAGCAGATTCTTGCTGATCCTTCTCCGCTCTTTGCTACCGGCAATAGAGGTGATCTCTTAATCAAGTACATGACATCTGTTGCAAACGCTACGGATGGTACAAAAGCATGGAGCACATATACTACGGCTGAAAACCAGGCATTGCATGACATGTACGCTGCGTTCACATCGGCACACGGTCTCTCTTCCTTCGAAGTAGCTCGTATTATGTCCGATTTGTACAAATCCCTTATGACGGCTAGCTCTCCGATTACAAATGCAATCAAAAACGCTATCAACAATCCGACCTATGCTACTGTGAATACCACTACCGGTGAGGTGACATTGGCTGCAGGACTGTTGGACTTCCCGCAGCATTACAACTTGCCGGAAGGTTCCATTGATATCAAATGGAATGGTACTGCTTTCGTAGAAGGAGACTATGCTAACATGGCGAAACCGAATACCTTTGTCTATCCGGCACAACTTTGGTACTATGTGAACTCTACCATCCAGACCTCTAACCAGTCTCGCAAGACGATGTATGACAATACCAACAACTGGAGTACAATTCTTGCCGCTCACAATGATGCCGTTTCTGTAAACGCACGTACCCGCGCGGTTGCAATAAAAGATCCTATCCAGTATGCTGTAGCACGCCTGGATGTAGCAGTTCGTTTGGACGCAACAGCATTGGTGGATAATAGCGACAATGTAGAAGGCACCGGCACCAATGTAAACTGCGCAGGCGGTTTCCCTGTAACGGCAGTGCTCATCGGTGGTCAGCAGGATGCTAAATTTGATTTCACCACGGCTGGTTCTGTAGATGTAACAGGAATTAGTTCATACACCATCTATGATAAAGTTATAGATCCTTCAACCATGAAAGCAGAAAAGAATGGTGATGCTTATTCTGACGCTAACTCTACACTGGTTCTTGAGAATGGTACCTCCAACGTAATGATCGCAGTTGAGATGCTGAATGACAAGGCTGATTTCTATGGCGCAGGTAACCAACTTATTCCGAAGAATAGCAAATTCTATGTAGTAGCTGAGTTGACAGCTACTGCTGCTACTGAGACCGGTGGTCATGTCTTCAAACAGGACTACACCACTACTGCTAAACTGACACTGAAGAACCTCAGAACTGCATACAACACGATTCCTGACCTTCGTACACCGGAGTTGGAACTCGGATTCTCGGTTGATCTGACATGGCAGAATGGTCATACTTATGAAATTGACTTCCAATAATTCTATACGGATTAATTGAAAATCAATCAATACATAGTATTGTTAACATTCGCGATCGCGACGGCAGGTTGTAGTCTCATTTACGATGACCTGTCCGTCTGCGGCGCGGATTATCTCATCAATTATCAGATGAATCTCGTTACAGAGGTTCAGACAACGATTGATGAGAAACTATCGTCGGACATAGAGAAACCTATGGCGGACGCGCTGAAGGCGTGGTCTGAACCTTATTTTGAGGGCCATGCGCACGATCTGGACATGAGTTTCTATTCCTTGGGTGGAACCGACGAACTATTAGAGCACAAGAGCGACACCATCAATGCCAAGCAGAAATCCTATACGCTCTATATCCCTCGCAAGGACTATAGGCATTTGGCAGTGGTGAATATAGCGGAGAATAACAATGTGACGCTGATGGGAGGTCAGTATGTTTCTTCGATGCGCGTAGCGCAGCGCGAGGCAGACACACTGCCTTCGCATAGTACGGCAGTCTATACCGCGCGACTGGATATGTATATGCCGGCAAACGACAGCAATCTGACCTTTAATGTACACCTCTATATGGCTTCCAGCGCAGTTGCTATCGTGCAGACGAACCATAACACTACACCGCTGCGTATGGAGCGCGTGATGCTCAGCGGAACGGCATCAAGTTTCAGCATCAATGACAGCACCTATGCCTTCAATCATAATAGTTTGATAGAGGCAGAGAAAGTGGTGGACGGATGCTACGCGATGGTGTCGCTTCCTTCGCGTGACGCCGTATCTGCGCCCGGCGGAGCCAAAGCAAACGCCCAAGCTGCGGATAACTCGCTATGGAAATTACGCGTATATGTACCCATGCCGGACGGCAAGGTGACGGAGACGGTGCTCTCTTTCCCATACGCACTGCAGGCAGGTAAGATGGAGATCGTCAAGGTAGAGGTGCAGGATAACGGTGCGGTGGTCGTAGTGGGCAATGCCGAAGTGGGTGCGACTGTGACGCTGGATTGGAAAGAAGGAAACGAACATGAGTTGATAACAGGATAGGTGAAAGGTGAAAGTTGAAAGGTAAAAGGTGAAAGTTGAAAGGTGAAAGTTGAAAGGTATATATGGGTATTGGTGCTGGCGGTAGGGTTGGCAGGATGCAAGGTGAATGAGCCTGAGCAGAAGTTAGGTTTACCGCTGTCGATCTGTCTGCCAGCGAATGAGGTGCAGAGTGCGCGGTATGCGCCTGCGGCGCGCAGAGCGATCGGCGACCCGGGAGAGACGGAGCTGTTCCTGTTCCCGCACCATCTGTATATCATTGTAATGAAACAGGATGAAGATACAAAAGCATGGACGGTATGGGAGACTATTGACCGCACATTGACGGACGCGGATTGGAAACCCACCCGCTATGTGGGACTGCTACCGACGATGGGGGACAGTATATATCAATATACGGAGCAGATCAATCTACTCTTATCTTCGTCCGATCATTTCAAAGGGCGCGTATATGCCATCGCATCGGCGGAGCCGTTGAGTTTTAACAAGGCATTGAGTTCATCCGGTATCACCTCTATGAACGATCTGCTGGACCTGACATTCAATACTTCGGAAATACAGAGTAGTTTGCAGCATATCTACTCCTCGCCGTATAACTTGACGCAGAACGGAGACTATTATGGTTCGTTTAATAGCAGTTACCAGCGAGTGCCGCATGTGAACCTTCTGCTCTATCATATCGCTGCGAAAGTGGATATCAAATGGAATGTAGAGGAAAGCAACCGGATCAATAAAACGGATCCTACGAAGGGGGTACGGCTGACGTATATGCAGGTGAGGAACTTATTTAACAGCGATGCCTATTGCTTCAAACCCATGCGCAATGTATCCGGCTCAGCATTGACTACCGGCGAATCCATCGCAATAATAGACAATAGTGGGGATGAAGGCAGATGGTGGGAAGGAAGATATTATTTCTATACTATCCCTTATACAATAACAGAAGGAGGGAAGCAATATTACCCGCTGCAAATGACGCTACGGACCAACGGAAGCACCACGGGAACAGGATACCAGCCTACGCTGAACCTAAAGATAGATACCACTGCGGTGTTTGTGCCATGGCTGCGGGCGAACTTCAATCTGACCGCTCCATTGACAGACAAAACAGAAACCAAAACAGTAGATAATTAAATCTATTTAAGCATTTAACCCCGAAACAACCACGAAACAACCACGAAAATTGTAAATAAAAATAGATAAAATTTATTAATGGTCCAAAATTACCTAAAATTAAAGAAAATTTTTGATTAATTGTTGATAATTTTTGACTAACAAAAATAGAAGAAAGAAGGAGAAGAAACGTGTTGTTGAGAAATAGAGGAAACATATTAGGATTAGTATTATTAATAATATTGAACGTGTGTGCATGCGTATGTGCGCACGCGCAAACGGATGCGGATACTATAAGGTATGTCCGTCCGAACGGAGCGTACGAAAACAACGGACGGTCTTGGGCGAACGCAAAGAACAAAGTGCAGGACGCTATCAACGACCTGAAAGACTACCTGAAGACCCATAATCTGACATCCGGTTCGGTCTATATCGCAGCCGGAACCTATGTTCCGACCGAATCGACGGAGGCAACAGGCGGATCCATGCTCAATACTTCCTTCAAGATATACAGCGGTATTCATGTCTATGGAGGTTTTAATCCCGATGACCCGGAGTCTAAGCCGGAGGACCGTATTATGGGTAACGGCAAACGTCAGGGGGATAACTGGTCCAACCCGTCAGGTATCGGTACTGTCTCCGGTACGGAGATTGCTTCTCAATGGGATTTTAAGTACAAGACCATCCTCTCGGGAAACCACTCGACGACACCCCCTTCCTTCACTTTTGATTCTATTCGCGGCCGTTTTAATACTGCATATCCTGCCAGTTCGTTTCACGTAGTA